>MDTB01082639.1_pt1 | contig 32165 bp, 30 predicted proteins | sample 811161 | NCBI WGS metagenome assembly MDTB01 (sample SAMN05326650, study PRJNA326480) | marine metagenome | isolation source: seawater | place: Mediterranean Sea | collected 2009 | reverse complement strand
TCGCAAGCTCTGGGTGTGTTTCCGCATATGCTAGAACCTGATATTGCACCATAAATTCGATATCAACGATACCTCCCCGATCATGCTTTAAATCAAAACCAGCATCACCCGCTTTGCTACCAAGATGCGCACGCATTTTTTCACGCATTCCAACAACATCTCTTAACAATTCGGTTCGTTTGCGGGTCCTTCGCAAAATCTCGATGCGAAGCGTCTCTAGTTTTGCACTCAGGAATCGATCTCCAGCAACCGGTCGCGCCCTGACAAACGCCTGTAACTCCCAGGTCCAAGCCAACTCATCGAGATATTTCTTTAGCGCATCAAGGCCAACAACCATCAAGCCAGAGCGACCGGATGGTCTGAGTCGGGTATCGATTTCATATAAGCGCCCAAATCGTGTATTCGTCTCAATTAAAGCAATCACGCGACGCACGACACGATTAACGAAAAGACCACCCTCAATTGCGACATCGCCGTCTGTCATCTGATCGGGATCGATGCCATGGACAAATACAAGGTCGAGGTCTGAGCCATAGCTCATTTCCAAGCCACCTAATTTGCCGTACCCAAGAACCGACAAACCGAACCGATTGTCACCTTCACTTGCATTGGCCACCGGATGACCATGCTTGTGGGAAACTTCCCGGTAGGCGTAATGCAGCACTTCGGAAACCACTGCCTCGGCAATCCAGGTCAATTGATCGGATACACGCATCAATGGAATCTCACCACGGATCTCAAATACTGCGACTCGGAATGCAAGGCCGCGAGCGAACTGGACGAGCACTTCGGTCAAGCGTTCAGGGTCATCTGGATCGACTCTTTGCAGGCGCATTGATAATTCCTGACCAATCGCTTCACGTGACATTTCGGCGTCACTCGCATCGAGCGTGAGTAACTCATCCAACAGAGCGGGCATCTCAATCAACCGCTCGGTGACCCAGGAAGATCGATCCAAAATATCGAGCATGCGCGCACGTGTTGCTGGATTCTCAGATAACAGGGATAGATACACGCTTCGTCGGGTACAGGTCGAGATGAATCGAAGCATCCGTTCTGTCACGTCAATCGGATAAGTACTTAATTCGGGTACTAGTTGATCTAAAAGTGTTGTCAGTCGGGAGCGCGCAATCGGTTCGAGGCGATCGCACACCGGATCATCGAGGAATGCATCCAAACACTCTTGGATCTCGTCTTTGATCGAAGCCTCAGCTATCGCTTGTGACTTCTCGACCCGCAAAAAAGAGACAAATGCCTCGTGAACTCTATCCGTGACCTCTCGACGTTTCCGTTCAAAGCTGTCAGCCGACTCAAGGCCCATCACAGCAGCCAAAGGCCCACAATCGGTTGGTAATTCCTGTGTTTGCTTGTCGTTTTCAGCTTGAATCACGTGTTCGACGTAGCGAAGCCACAAATAGTCTTGTTTGAGTTGCAAGCCGTCATTCTCGCTGATGATAGCCTCTATCGTCAGAGTCGATAGGGCATCTAGAAATCCAGTGACTTGCAAACTCGGAATCTGACCTCCTCGCAACAACTGCATCGCTTGGACAACAAATTCGATTTCACGGATACCACCGCGGCCAACTTTGACATTCTTGTCGCGGCTGTGACGACGAACTTCAGCCTCAATTTTCGATTTAAGATCGCGAATTGATTCAAACACCCCAAAATCGAGGTATTTCCGATACAAAAAAGGCTTGAGCGACCGTAAAAGCGCATGACCCAGTTCCAGATCACCAGCGACCGGTCGAGCTTTGAGAAGCGCAAATCGTTCCCATTCCCGGCCATGCACTTCGTAATAGTCTTCACAGGCAACTACTGGGATTGCGAGTTGGCCTGCGGAGCCCCAGGGCCTAAGACGCTGATCGATGCGTTCTACGAAACCATCAACCGTTAGTGCATCGAGTGATTTCGCAAACTGCTGTGTCAGACGAGTGAAGTAGTCGCTATGTTGCCGTGTACGAGGGCCTGACGTTTCGCCATCCTCTGCAAAAACACAGAAAATGTCGATATCAGACGATAGGTTCAGCTCCCGTCCACCTAACTTACCCAAACCCAAGATCGTGAATGCTGGGTTTGACGGTGTACCGAAGGCCCGTTCAAGAATTACCCGATGATGCGTAAGACTCGCATCCAAGGCCGCCTCAGCCATTTGAGTCTTTACCCGGACCGTGTCCTCAAACGAGTCAGCTCCATTTAATAACCGGTAAATGAGGCCCGCTTGCGTTTGATTTCTCAAGAATCGAGCTTCGCGATCAAAATCATATGTATTAAGCGCGACAACATGTTGCCAGGCGGTGTGTATTTCAGCCCGATCGGGTGGCGTGGCGCCGGCAGCGCTCAACCACGCCTGCTCGGGGTCAAACTTCTCAACCCAACGTTTTAAAAACCGTGAATACTTAACTGGTTGCATTCATTGGCTCCACGATTGCTCTATCATCCACCGGGCGAGCCCTTTCGGGAGCTCTCCACGCTGTATGCCATTGCGGTATAGAGAAATTGCGTGCTGATCTCCCATTGCTTCCAATGCTCGTATAGCTTCTTTTGGAGCGGGCCCAGATAAAGGGTCCAAGGCTCGACTCAACCAATGAAGCCAATTTTCTCGGGTCTTCGGCAGGGGTTCTGCCATTGGGTCCGCGTTGTGAATCAATCGCTCACCTCGCTCTGCTTTTGAGATAACACCCATAAAGGCAGGTAAGTGCTCAGACAGCTCACAGCCAAGTGATATTAATTGCTCGATATCGCCTGAGAGTAATTCAAGCTCCAGTTCCGATACTTGCGACTCTCGATCGTCAACTTGCACGGACCCGAGATCCAGAGACATCATCACATCACAATTGTTTTGTGTGACATACCAGTCTGTTCGTACAAAGGCATTCTGAAATGCAACCCCGAGTGATCGCTCACGGATCAATGGGACAACAGACGCGGGGAGATCCAAACCCTCAAGATGAGCGTAATCAAGTCTCGGGGCTTCGATTTCAAAATTCCATTCTCGCCGTTGTGATAAACCGCCTTCATCCGGCTCTCTGATCTTCACAGTCATTTCATGGGATCCGTTCACCGAACGGGTACGAATTGCGACGCCGGCTCGATGCAGTATTCCCTCGTGATCAAAATAAACGTTTTGTAACAGGTCTTTATGTCCTGGAATCGTCCGTCCTAAAACCGCATAAAGCGCATCGGAGACTCTAAGTGGGTCACAGTCCCGCAAACCCAATTTGAGCTCAAGTTCAATCGTATCTGGAGTTGATGACCGATTCATCGCACAATTCCCTGCGAGAAGAGGAGTTTAACCATTCAGACGCGACCCTTAGTAGCCTGGCTTCGTGAAGCAGGCCCCTATATTGAGCAGTTTAGGGGCAAAACCTTTGTAGTTTTGCTATCAGATTCTGACCAGACGGAGTCCACAGTGAGTTGTCTGGTGGAAGATCTGGTCCTGCTCAACGCGTTGGGTGTTCGTCTCGTTCTCATACAGAGTACACGGCATACCATCGACTCGTATATCAGCGAGCAAGGATTAGTAAGCAACCACCATGGCCATCGTCGTATCACCGATCAGTCACTTCTCAAGCACATCGTTGAACTCGTGAGTCAGAATCGGTTGACTTTTCGTGGTCTTTTCATGCGCGCGCAACATCGAAACCACGGAAAATCGTCATTGATCTCTGGCAATTTTGTGTCCGCGAAACCGCTTGGTGTTCACGAGGGTGTGAACCATGAGTTCACAGGATCTGTGAGACGAGTCGACGCTTCAGGTATACGCAGGCAATTAGAACTCGGTTCCGTGGTATATATCGATCATCTGGCGCACTCACCGGCAGGCGAGCTTTACAATCTTGCCAGCGAAGAAGTCGCAGCCGAAATAGCTGTGGCCCTGAATGCGGATAAGCTGATTTTGATGGGCAAAACCCCGCACTGCGTCGATACCGAAGATGAGCGGATCTCCGAGCTTGCACTCGCTCTAGTCGGTGTAACCCGCTCGCATCAAAACCAGGAAATGCAGCGTCGACTCGATGCGGCTGAGCATGCTGTTAGAGAGGGCGTTGGTCGTTGTCATTTGCTTGGCGCGGGGGTCGATGGGGCCATCTTAACCGAGCTCATGACAACCGATGGCACTGGCACACTTATCGCTTCGCAGCCAGCGGCACCTATTCGACAGGCCCGTGTTGATGACCTACCGGGATTGATTCATTTGCTTAGTCCTATGGAAGAGCAAGGAGCGTTGGTCCAGAGGCCTCGCGACAAGCTGGAGGCTGAAATCAATCACTTCTACGTGATCGAGCAAGACGGTCGCATCTTAGGATCTGTCGCTCTTTATCCATTGGATTCAGAATGCGCCGAGCTCGCAGCCCTGACAGTTGACCACGCAACGACCGAACAATCTATCGGCACCAAACTATTGGAACACATCGAAAAGCAAGCACGTTCTCAGTCGATTCAGAATCTCTTTGTACTAACAACACAAGCAAGCGACTGGTTTAAAGAGCGTGGCTTTGTAAAGTCGTCTGTTGAAGCCTTACCCGAAAATCGACAGGTTTTATATAATTACCAGCGGAATTCACTGATCCTGAAAAAAGAACTATAGGACCCACTATGACAGACAAACGTCGCCCCTATTCATCCGTCATCGTCGATGGACTTGCACAAACCCCGTCGCGCGCCATGTTGCGTGCGGTGGGATTTGATGATGAAGATTTCAAAAAGCCGCAAATTGGTATTGCGAGCACTTGGAGCATGGTGACTCCCTGTAACATGCATATCGATGAACTTGCTGATCATGCTGAGGCTGGTGCGAACGCAGCCGGGGCAAAGGCTGTCGTTTTCAATACCATCACGGTCAGTGACGGTATTAGTATGGGAACACCTGGCATGCGTTACTCGTTGGTCAGCCGTGAAGTTATTTGTGATTCCATCGAAACTGCGGTTGCCGGACAAGGGTTCGATGGTGTTGTCACTATCGGTGGTTGTGACAAGAACATGCCTGCTTGCGTTATGGCTATGCTTCGCCTGAACCGCCCATCAGTGTTTGTCTATGGTGGCACCATTAAACCGGGCGCAGAGCGTCGAGACATCGTGTCTGTATTCGAAGCTGTCGGACAGCGGGCAGCCGGAACCATTGATGACTCCCAATTAATCGCCGTGGAAAAAACGGCAATCCCAGGACCGGGCTCGTGCGGTGGTATGTACACCGCAAATACAATGGCGAGCGCCATCGAGGCACTCGGTCTTTCACTGCCGAACTCATCTGCTCAAGAAGCTGTATCAGGCGATAAAAAAGAAGACTGCGAGCGTGCTGGGGCGGCCGTCATGCGGATGATCGAGATCGATCTCAAACCATCCGATATTGTAAGCAAGAAATCGTTTGAAAATGCGATCACTGTGGTCATCGCACTTGGCGGGTCAACCAATGCTGTCCTTCACTTGTTAGCCATGGCGCAATGCGGCGGTATCGATTTAACCCTCGATGATTTCACAACGATCGGTCAACGCGTTCCTGTTTTGGCAGACGTTAAACCATCAGGTCGATACTTAATGAGTGAGTTGATTGAAATCGGTGGCATTCAGCCTTTGATGAAAATGCTGCTTGAGCGTGGTCTACTGCATGGCGATGTCATGACCTGTACTGGCCAAACGATGGCAGAGAACCTTGCCGACGTGCAGCCATACCCTGAATCGCAGGACATCGTTCGCACGTTCGATAATCCGGTTAAAAAAGACAGTCACCTGAGAATTCTATATGGCAATCTTGCGCCTGAAGGTGCCGTCGCGAAAATTTCTGGGAAAGAGGGCCTCTCTTTTAGAGGAACAGCGCGATGCTTCAATTCGGAGGAAGAAGCATTGAACGCGATTCTTGATGGAAAAATTGAAAAAGGCGCGGTCATCGTGATCCGTTACGAGGGCCCGAAAGGTGGTCCAGGTATGCGCGAAATGCTCTCACCAACCAGTGCCATCATGGGCGCAGGGCTTGGCAAAGACGTCGCATTAATCACTGACGGTCGTTTCTCCGGCGGCTCTCATGGTTTTGTGATTGGTCACGTAACTCCTGAAGCTGCGGTCGGTGGTCCAATCGGACTGCTCGAGGACGGCGACGCCATCACGATCGATTCCGAAGCTAACGCATTAGCAGTCGATCTCGATGAATCTGAGCTATCTCGTCGACGAGATTCGTGGCAAATGGAGAAAGAGACACCAAGCCGCGGGGTTCTCGCAAAGTATGCGCGCTCGGTGTCATCCGCTAGCCGCGGAGCAGTAACTGACGGCGACTAATACATACTAAATCCGTTCCCACACCTCGTAGCTGTGGGCCGGTGAGACGTCATCGCCGGCGTGGTCGTCAACCGATATTCGAGTGAACTTGTCTTGGTCAGGTGCTTCAAAAAAAGCGTCCCCATCTGGTGATGCATGCACCTGGGTCACATACATCCGATCCACTTGCTCTATCGCTTCACGGTACAACGTGGCTCCACCGATCACCATAACCTCATCAGTACCATCCAGATCTGCTTGCGCTGCCGTAATTTTGAAGGCGTCAGCCAAACTACCAACGACGCGAATACCAGGAGCACTCCACTCTGAATTGCGAGTGATAACTATATTCGTTCGGCCAGGGAGTGAGCGACCAATGGATTCGAAGGTTTTTCGACCCATCACGACGGGTTTCCCCATTGTGACTCGCTTGAAGTACTTCAAATCACACGGCAGGTACCACGGAAGTTGGTTATCAATTCCAATTACACCGTTATCAGCGCGCGCAACAATTAGCGATATTCTCATCAGATTGCCACCGGAGCTTTGATGTGAGGGTGTGGATCATACCCGTCGATAACAATATCAGCCTCACGATAATCCAAGATCGAGTCGGGTGATCGCGCCAGCGTCAGGGTGGGCAGTGGTCTGGGTTCACGGGACAATTGCTCACGAGCTTGTTCGACATGATTTTGATACAGGTGCACATCACCACCGGTCCAAATAAAATCACCCGCAACCAAGCTACATTGATCAGCGACTAAATGTGTCAGCAGAGCATAGCTTGCGATGTTAAATGGTACACCAAGAAAAACGTCAGCAGAGCGCTGATATAACTGACATGACAGTTGATTATCAGCAACATAGAACTGAAAAAGGGTATGACATGGAGCGAGCGCCATCCGGCCCGAACGAACATTATCCTGCGGTGATTGACTCTCATCAGGCAGTAACGACGGATTCCATGCAGATACCAAGAGGCGCCGAGAATCTGGTCGAACTTTAATCGACTCAATTACCTCTGTCAGCTGATCAATAGCACCGCCGTCAGGAGTTGGCCAAGAACGCCACTGTGCTCCGTACAGTGGTCCCAAATCTCCACCCTCTGTTGCCCACTCATCCCAAATCGATACACCATTATCGCGGAGGTACTGCGTGTTAGTGTTCCCTTGAATAAACCACAGAAGTTCGTGGACCACAGACTTCAAATGGACCTTCTTCGTTGTCACTAACGGGAAGCCCTCATTTAGATTAAACCGCATCTGGTGACCGAAACGACTCAAAGTCCCTGTCCCAGTTCGGTCGCCTTTTGCAGTGCCTGCATCCAATAAAAGTTGGAGTAAGTCAAGATATGCGCGCATCTGGCGACTCCTTTCGTATGAACAACAGCCAAATACCGATAACGATCATGGGAAGTGTCAATAATTGACCCATGGTCATCCAATTTTGTGCGATGAAACCAAGATGTGAGTCCGGCTCACGAACAAACTCCACCATGAAACGAAATACGCCATAACCCAATAAGAAAAGACCAGTCACCTGACCACGCCTCCTTGGCTTCGACGAAAAAAGCCAAAGAATGACGAACAGCACAAGGCCTTCTAATGCAAACTGATAGAGCTGACTTGGGTGTCTTGCTAGTTCATCCACTTTCGGGAAAATCATTGCCCAAGGTAAATCGGTTGGCCGACCCCATAGCTCGCCACCGATGAAATTACCAAGACGCCCTAGTCCCAGGCCGATCGGGATGAGGGGGGCCAATGCGTCACCGAGAGCAAGTGGCGCAATCTGGTGCTTCCGAGCAAAAATCCAGGTTAGCGCTATCACTCCAATCAACCCGCCATGGAAAGCCATCCCACCTTCCCAGACGTAAAATAATGACAGGGGGTCATCAAGCAGACGATCTGGCTGGTAAAAGATCATATATCCTGCGCGACCACCGACAATAACACCCAAGGCGATCCAGCTCAAAAAATCAGACATCTGTTCTCGGCTAATTGGAAATAAGGCTCGATCAATACGATAGACCGCAAGCCAATACCCGATAACAAATCCGAACACATACATCAGCCCGTACCAGTGGATCTGGATAAATCCGAGATCAAGAGCAACAGGGTTTATAATGTCGGCCATCACAATATAGAGATCCAAATCATTCTAATCGCTAAAAAACTTAATAAAATTCCGAATAGTCGCTGCAAAACCACCTGGTCTAGATGGTGTGCTAATCGCGCACCCCACTTCGCAAAGGATGCAGAAGTCGCAACAATTCCAAAAAAAGCGGGGAGATAAACGTAACCAAGAGACCAACCCGGTAGATCCTGGTTGTCTTTAGCGGCAAGAAAAAACGTAACGCTGCCTGCGACGGCTATACACAACCCGAGCGCGGACGCGGTACCAATAGCCTTCTTGATTGGCATGCCATGTGCCTTTAAAAATGGAACTGTCAACGCTCCTCCAGCTATTCCTAGCATAGAACTTATCCAACCAGTTGCCAGCCCCATAACAGCAGACACGACCCCTGCGGGATCTGACCCTTTGGGTGACTCAATTTCCGAACGTTTTTCTAAAAGAAATTTTGTGGCCATCACTAACAAAAATGAACCCAAAATCAACTGAAGAATAAATCCACTTAACTGGTCAGCTGTCCAAGCCCCAAGAACAGCTCCAAGGATCAAAAAGCCAGACATGTCTTTGACACTCTTCCAAATTACACTTTGTTTGCGATGATGGGCCAGAGCGGAGCTGATGGCCGTGAAAATAACGCAGGCAAGACTTGTTCCGACGGCCAAATGAGTTAACACAGATTCCTCCATTTTTAGCCACTCAAAACCAAGCAATAGGGCGGGTACAAAAACGATCCCACCGCCCACGCCAAAAAGGCCAGCGAAGATTCCTGCAACTGCACCCAAACACAAATAAAAAGGAATTTCTAACACTAAGCGTCCACCTATATCGATTCACGTAAGTTAGGTGGCACCAGAAGATTGAGATCCTTGTCAATAAACGCCTGACCAACGATATGCAGCACTTCAACACCAGACTCCATTGCCAAAGCTTGCTGTGCAAGGGACTGACATTCCTTCGAACTAAAAGCGCCTAACGCACGTTTGACTTGTGCCAAAGCAGCCGATGACATGGATAGTTCTTTGAATCCTAGACCGACCAGTAAAACCGCAGCCAATGGATCACCGGCCATCTCGCCGCAGAGCGCGACTGGTATCTTTGCATTGGTCCCCGCCTTCGATGTGATCTCTAGAGCCCTCAGAATAGCCGGATGAAAACCGTCAAACATATCTGCGACACGTGAATTCGTCCGATCAACCGCTAATAGATATTGAGTCAAGTCGTTTGAACCCACCGAGAGAAAATCAGCTTCTTTCGCCAATTCAGGTGCAATATAGACTGCACTCGGAACTTCGATCATCACCCCGACTTGTGGAGCCAGCACCTCATAGCCTTCTGAGGCTAGTTCTAGTACGACGCGTTGAATCAGTATCTTTGATGCACGCAACTCTTCAAGCGTTGTAATCATTGGCAACAAAATACGTAGATTGCCAAGCCCAGAATCGGCTTTCAGCATAGCGCGGATCTGTGTCAAGAAAATTTCCGGGTGATCAAGTGTGACACGAATGCCGCGCCATCCAAGGAATGGATTTTCCTCATCTATCGAGAAATACGGAAGGCTCTTGTCGCCACCAATATCGAGTGTCCGCATCACCACCGGCATCGGTGAATACGATTGAAGCTCAGCTCGATACTCGCCTTCTTGTTCGTCTTCAGTTGGAAATCGAGACCGTGACAGGAAGATAAACTCTGTACGATACAACCCAACACCGTCGATCCAGCTCCGTTCTCGCTTGGATAACTCACCAAATGGGCCGGCGTTCAACATCAGGTAGACATGTTGACCATCAGACGTGACAGCTGTTCCTGGTTCCACCTGCTCAAGATCCATCTCCAGAATTGCAGCGTCTTGTATCGCACGCTGATACTCAGACAAAACATGTTCCGACGGTTCTACAATCACCTCTCCGCGCCAGCCATCCACGATCAAGTGGGCGCCTGAGATTTCACCTAAAGGCAGATCTACAGCACCCATGACTGCGGGGATACCTAAACTACGAGCCAAAATAGCCACGTGGGAATTTGCAGAACCTTTCACTGAGACAATCGCCCTCAGTGATCGAGTGGCAACCTCCCCAAGCATGACAGGTGTCACGTCTTCGGCGACTAAAATGAGGTCGTCAGGGTATTCAAACGACTCCGATTGTTCCCGCAACAGCTTGGCTAGAATGCGCCGCCCCAAATCAAGCAAATCAGTGGCTCGCTCTCTGAGATAAGCGTCATCCATCGCGTTAAAACGGGCGACGAGATCAAGAACGACGTATTTTAAAGCGGTTGGAGCAGTTTCCCCCGACCGGATTCGCTGACAAACCTCACCGCTTAGCGTGTGATCTTCCAACATCCTGAGGTACGTATCGAAAAGTGCCGTCTCCTTCCGTTCTAAGTGCTCCGATAATGTGTCACTAATTTGTCGAAGTTCAGCTTTCACCTCACTCAAAGCACTTTGAAAATCCTCTAGTTCGCGCTTAGGGTCATCGGTCTTAGCATCTTTAACCCGCCGCAAAATCGCAGGCGGCTGACGGACAAAGGCCGTACCTGTAGTAACACCAGAAACACCCGCAACCCCCTGGAAATGAACATCAAAAGGCTTTTCACCATCAGTGTGGCTTAGTTGTAGGCGACCCGAAACTTTTGCATGTGCAATAAGCGCTGATATCTGAGCTGCCACAGTGACGAGCAAGGCCTCTTCATCATCACTAAACTTCCTTTGTGTTGTTTGCTGAACAACTAACACGCCAAGGATCTCTCGCTGATGAACGATAGGAACGCCTAGAAAAGACTGGAAGATCTCCTCACCAGTTTCCCGCAAAAATCGAAATGCGGGATGATTCGGCGCGTCATCTAAGTTAACTAGCTCACCGCGACTACCAACGGTTCCAACAAGCCCTTCCGTCTTTGCCAGACTCGCAACTCGCACTGAACTGGGATTCAAACCATCTGTTGCCATGAGAAGCCAGCGATCTGTCGACTCGTCAAGCAGGTAAACCGAACACACACCGGTCTGCATCGTGCCCTTAATTCGGGTCACGATAATTGTGAGTGCTTCGTCTAGAGTTGCCGCATCGGTGACTGCCTGAACAAGGCGTCTAAGGATGTCTAACATGCCATCGGTCCAGACCAACGCAAACCGGGGCCAAGCTCCATCATCGCCTGACGATACACGTCCCGTTTAAATGAAATGACCTGACCCAAGGGATACCAGTAGCTGACCCATTGATAGGCGTCAAACTCAGGCTGATCACAAGCATTGAGATTGGGCTGAGTGCTGGGGTCTCGGAGCGCCAGCAGGTACCAACGTTGTTTTTGTCCTATAAAAGTCTTCTTCCCGCGAGGTCGAATTAATGACTTTGGTAACCGGTAGCGAAGCCACCCGGCCGTTTGACACAATAAAAATACTTGATTCTGAGATATACCAAGCTCTTCATGGAGTTCCCGATACAGCGTCTCCTCGGGAATTTCTCCAGCCCTCATACCACCTTGCGGAAATTGCCAAGCATCCTCCCCGCGTCGCTTCGCCCACAGAACAGAACCGGTCGGATGCGCGAGAATGATCCCCACGTTTAGTCGAAAACCGTCCTGATCAATCATGACTTGAAACTCCCTACAATCCCTCGCATTCTTTCAACTTTTAGTAAATCACTCAATCAAACAAGACAAACTCTATGCAACTCGCCGTTTTCGATCTCGACAATACGCTTCTTCCATTCGATAGTGACAAAGCCTGGAATCAATTCTTAATCGATATCGGCGCCGTCGACAAAGCTTACTATCACGAAAATAATGAGCAATTTTATCAGGACTACCTCGAAGCCAAACTCGATATTCGCGCATATCAACGATTCGCATGCGAAATTCTCCAAAATTACCCAATCGAAAAAGTAACCACCTGGAGAGATCAATACATTGAGGAAATTGTAAGGCCACAACTACAACGCAAGGCCTTGCAGTGTATTCAGGGCTATAAGATCGGGGGCTTTCGCACGCTTATTATTTCAGCGACGAATACTTTCATCGTGGAACCGATTGCCAGCCTACATGGGGTTGATAGTTACTTAGGCTGCGAATTTGAGTACATTGATGGTAGGTACACCGGTGAATTGACAGGCATCCCTACCTACAAAGAAGGAAAAATTGCAGCTCTAGAGGCTTGGCTTAGGTCACAAGGCGCCGAAGCGACGACTGTTCATTTCTATTCAGACTCGATTAATGATAGGTCACTACTTGAGCAAGCAGATCAGGCGTTTGTCGTTGATCCAGATCGGTCGTTAGCCAAACTTGCGAATGACCAAGGATGGCCGGTGGTACAGTTCGCAGACTAATTGGAATCAGCCATGAAACATGTTGGTTATTTCACTCATTCAGATTGCATGATTCATGATATGGGACACATGCACCCAGAGAGTCCCATGCGATTGCGGACGATTGACATACACCTCCAAAAACAAGGGCTATCGCTTGACATCACCCGGTTCGATGCCAAGCCAGCCAACCCCGAACTCATTGAACGAGCACACCCGCGTCAATACCTGCAAGAAATTGAGAAAATTGGGGCTGATGCAATTACCGGGGATCTGATCCCTGTGGACAGTGATACTGCGATGGGCCCCGGCTCAATGCGGGCCGCGCTGCTTGCCGCTGGCGCTGGATGCCAAGCCGTCAATCATGTAATTGCCGGCGATATTAGACGCGCATTCTGTGCAACTCGACCGCCTGGGCATCACGCTGAAAAATCATTGGCTATGGGATTCTGCTTATTTAATAACGTGGCTATAGCAGCCCTGCATGCCATCGAACACCATAGACTTAAACGCGTCGCCATCATTGATTTCGATGTCCACAACGGCAACGGAACAGTGGACATTTTCAAAGATGACGAACGAGTAATGGTCTGCTCTTCATTTCAACACCCGTTCTACCCCAACAGACATTTTAATACGCCTGGTGATCACCTTGTTCTAACCCCTATCAATGCGGGGTCTGATGGTCCGGTATTTAGAAAAAAAGTTGAAAAAGATTTTCTTCCAGCACTCGATCGGTTCAAGCCCGAGTTAATCCTTATTTCAGCGGGCTTCGATGCGCATAAAGAGGATCCGCTGGGCGACCTAAATCTAATTGAAGATGATTATCGTTGGATAACGACACTAATCAAAGATATTGCAGACCGTCATAGTCAATCACGTATCGTATCTATCCTCGAAGGTGGGTATCATCTCGATGCATTGGGCCGCAGTGTGTGTGCTCATATCGAGACAATGCTTCATGACTAATTTATCTGACTATGAACGAGTATTGACGCCGAATTACGGGCTGCCCCCAACGATCATCGTTAAAGGACAAGGCTGTGAACTGTTCGGACAATCAGATGAACGTTACTTAGATCTGGCAGGAGGAATTGCTGTTAGCGCGCTAGGTCATTGCCATCCCGATGTTGTAAAAACTCTGACAGATCAGGCCAACAAAGTTTGGCACCTTTCAAATGTCCTCGCCAACGAGCCAGCGATCGAGCTCGCAAAATCGCTAGTCGCCGCAACGTTCGCGGAACGCGTGTTCTTTTGCAACTCAGGTGCAGAAGCGAACGAGGCAGCAATTAAAGCCGCCCGGAAGGCTGCATTCGACCTGCACGGATCAGACAAAAATGAAATCATCGCTTTTAATGATGCGTTTCATGGCCGAACCATAGCGACCGTTACCGCTGGTGGTCAATCCAAGTACAGAACCGGGTTTGGACCCATGCCAGAAGGCTTCACGCACCTTCCGTTTAACAATTGCAATGCGCTGGAAATCCAAATTTCCGAAAAGACATGCGCTGTAATGGTGGAACTGGTGCAAGGAGAGGGTGGTGTACGTCCAATTTGCGCCACATTTTTCGAAAAAATCCGTGCTGCCTGCGACCGTGTAGGCGCTGCACTGATCGTGGACGAGGTACAAACTGGCATGGGACGGACCGGTAAACTATTCGCTTATCAGCATAGTGAGGTTGTTCCAGATATTTTAACCAGTGCCAAGAGCCTCGGTTGCGGTTTTCCAATTGGTGCCATGCTCTGCAGGGAATGGATTTCCGAGCATCTCGTCGCTGGCACTCACGGAAGCACCTATGGCGGAAACCCCCTCGGAACCGCGGTTGCTACCAAAATACTCGAGATCATTAATACTCCGGAGATTCTCAACAACGTGATCGACCGCGGTCAGCAGTTGATGAATGGCCTCAATCAATTGAACTTGAAACATGAGTTGTTCAAAACAATTCGCGGGAGAGGTCTCCTCATTGGGGCCGTTTTGAAAGATGAATACAGTGGGCGCGCGGGCGAACTCTCGGCCCTAACGATGCAAGAGGGGCTCATGACCCTGGTCGCAGGCCCAAATGTGCATCGTTTTGCGCCTCCTTTGATTATCTCAGAAGCTCAAATTTTAGAGGCGCTAGACTATCTGGATGCTGCATACACTAGATTCGTTGGCTGATACTCTTGGCCGTTGATTGACATTTATGGAAACACTGATGAGACCTTATCTTGAAGTAATTTTTTTATGTGTTGGCTTTGCTTCGATTATTGCGTGCACTTCCACGACAACAAATAATCCGCTGTCCAGTAGCACGTTCGATGTCAAAGGTCTAAAGATCGGTGATCCCGCGCAAAAATTTGAGGCCATGGCTAAGTCTGACGTTCACGACTTGATCGTCACGTTAGATAAGAAAACAGAAAAAATTGTTCACATAAAATATGTGCAAGAACAACTGCCAAATACCGAAAAATCTCAAAAGTATTTGGTTAACTATATCTGTAACAAGTATGGGCGTGTTGCCTCTTGCGATTATGCTCTCTCCGAAATCGAAGCCAAAGACAAGCAGTTTGTACGATTCTTTCATCTCTACCGTAATGACGCGGGAACTCAAGAGTTACGCGCGCTTATCCGCCGAACAGAAACCTTCACTTTGACTCCTGATCTTAGAGTTGAAATTGATTTAGTGGATTCAGCTTATGCGAAAGTACTGCGTCAGCAAAAAGCAACCGGGTCAGAGTTGATTGACTTCTAAAAAGCGTAACGAATTTAATCTTAGTGGATTTTATTCATTGTTGACGTGCTTTCTCGACCAGGTCATCAAGCAATTTGAATAACTGATCTTCACCACCGACCTGCGACACGCCCGTGACAAATCTCCCATCCACGACGATTGCTGGGACACCCTGAATCCCATAGGCCCGGACTCGCGCGTCAGAAAGGCGGAGCGCACTTTCCGTTGCAAATCCTCCAAGCTCACGCCTCACTGCCGCCGGATCTGCTCCGTATTGCTCAAAAAATGCAACAACGTCATCCACGCGTTGCAAACGCTGTCCCCCACGATGGATAGCATTAAATAACGGCTCGTGGATCGTATCTAGCACACCTAGATTCTTAGCGACCCAGAACATTCTCGCGTGCATTTCCCAAGATCGGCCAAACACAACCGGCATCCGCAAAAAATTAACATCATTCGGCAACCTGTGAGCCCAAGCTTTCAGAGCCGGATCAAGTGAATCGCAGTGCGGACACCCGTACCAAAACAACTCTAGGACCTCGATCTTTTCGGGATCAGAGGTCACCACGGGTTTAGCGAGTATCTGGTAGTGAACTCCTTCTTGGAATCCATCAGCAGAACTCGCTTGATTCACCATCAAGCTTATGCCGATAAAAACCAAAGAAAGAAGGCGCTTTAGCATTACTGCAGACCCCCGACGTAGCTTGCAACAGCTTTGATATCGGAATCAGACATATTCTTAGCGACACCGTTCATCATGACATGCTGACGTTGACCGTCACGATATGCTTTTAACTGAGTCTCTGAATATGCTGCCCATTGACCTTTCAATGACGGGAAAACAGCTGAGGCTAAGCCAGCTCCGGTTGGTCCATGACATCCGGCGCAAGCACTGATGCCCTTCTCAGAATCCCCGAACCGATACAGCTGCTCACCCCGAGCAAGCAGATCTGGCTCAACGGCGCCTGTTGAGGCCGTCTGTTGCGAGTAGTATGCAGCGAGATCAGCGATGTCCTCGTCAGATAATGCGGCCGCCATGCCCGCCATGATGGCATTAGCGCGCGAGCCATCACGATATGCTTTGAGTGTCGACTCCAAATACGTCCCGTGTTGGCCAGATAATTTTGGATAGTCGGCGGTCGCACTGTTGCCGTCTGAGCCATGACATGCCGCACAGCTAGCACTCTTTGCTCTGCCTTGGTCAGCGTTTCCGACATAGGCACCTGCTGATGCTGACGAGTCAACTGCGACGACCGCCGAGGCTAAGGTCAATCCAATAACCGTGATCAAAGACTTCATTCTTTTCATCTCTTAGTAGGGAAAGCGATACACATTTTGATAACGTATTATACATGGCAGTTAAACTTTATGCAGTGAAGGATTAAACAACGGTGCGCGATATTGAGGTCGATCCAAGACTAGCAAAAACCAAATTTTTTGTAAGCGCGCCGACACTGAGTCAGTGTCCACCAGAGTGCGGACCTGAAATCGGATTTTGTGGTCGATCAAATGCGGGTAAATCGAGTGCTCTCAACACTCTGACGGGGCAAAAGAGACTCGCCAAGGTGTCTAAAACACCGGGGCGTACGCAGCTCATAAATTTCTTCGAGGTTCCTGGCACCGGTGGATTTTTAGTTGATTTGCCCGGATATGGATTCGCAAAAGTTCCAGGGGCAATAAAAAAAGAATGGCAACGACACTTGGACAAATTCCTCACAGAGCGGCGCACACTCACCGGACTCGTGCTATTGATGGATGTGCGGCATCCGATGACCGAGCTCGATCAGCAAATGCTGTCGTTTGCGGACCATCGCGAAATGGAAACGCTCCTTCTTCTCACGAAAAGCGACAAACTGAGCCGTAACCAGGCAGCAAAATCCCGCTTATCTGTTAAAAAACAACGCCCAAACTCACTCATACTTAACTTTTCGAGTTTTGATAAGACCGGAATTCGGGCAGCGTCGGCGTGGATAACTGATCATTTGAGCGGCCACGTTTAATAAAAAACCCCGGTAGCTAAAGCCGGGGTTTCAAAGTCCGTTAGGGGCAGCCTCGGACCAACTAACGAGGGAAAATCGTTATTTATAGGTTGGACAGCTCTTAATTTAAAAAGTTCAAAAATATCGCAATTTAATGTTAGTGCGCTTCAAACCAACTCTCGCCGCTTCCAATTTCAACGACCAAAGGTACCGCGAGCTCAGCCGCCGCCTCCATTTCCACCCGAACAAGAGATTTAGCGGTATCCAAATCCCGGTCGCATACCTCAAGCACCAGTTCATCATGCACCTGGAGCAAGAGATTACATCCCAAATCAGCTTCGCCTAGGGCTTTATTAACTCGTAACATCGCGCGCTTAATAATATCCGCAGCTGTTCCCTGCATCGGTGCATTAATCGCTGCCCGCTCAGCAGCCTGCCGAACAGGTACTTGCCTCGCATGAATATCAGGAAGCGTAAGACGTCGACCAAACACTGTTTCCACATAGCCCTTGTCATGAGCCATCGCGCGAGTAGCGTCCATGTAATGCCTCACGCCCGGGTATCGCTCAAAATACCGGTCAATGTATGCGGCAGCCTCTACACGCTCGATTCCCAATTGCCGCGCGAGACCAAAAGCGCTCATGCCATATATCAACCCAAAATTTATGGCTTTGGCGCGACGACGCTGCTCGTCTGTCACGAACATCGGCTCGAGATCAAATACCTCAGCAGCAGTGGCTCGGTGAATATCGTCTCCACGAGCAAATGCATCGACCAAACTCTGGTCACCTGATAAATGGGCCATGATCCGTAATTCAATCTGCGAGTAATCTGCGGCCATTACTGACCACCCGATTGGAGCGACAAATGCTTTTCGTATACGTCGCCCCTCATCGGTGCGTATTGGGATATTCTGTAAGTTCGGGTCAGATGAAGATAGTCGACCCGTAGATGTCACCGCCTGATGGAACGACGTATGGACACGTCCATCCGCGGGGTCACAATCTTCAGGTAATTTATCTGTGTAGGTTCCCTTCAGTTTTGAAAGACTCCGATGCTCAATAAGTAACTTTGGCAACGGATAGTCGAGTGCCAGTTCTTGAAGGACCTCCTCATTTGTCGAGGGTGCACCTTTCGGAGTCTTCTTAAGCACCGGCAGCCTCATTTCATCAAATAAGATTTCTTGTAGCTGCTTGGGGCTCGCCAAATTGAAGGAACGGCCCGCCAAGGCCCGGGCCTCTATCTCCAGTTCTTCAAGCCTTACACCTATCGACTGTGATTGCGATTTCAATATCGCACCATCGAGCAACGCACCATGATTTTCCATGTCGCGAAGCACGAGCATCACCGGTAACTCTAAATCCTGATAAATGGATTGCAGCGATGGCTCGGTTTCTAGCCGACCTTCGAAGTGCCTAAACAGCCGTAATGTTATGTCAGCATCCTCCGAGGCGTATTCCAACGCCTGCTCGAGCGGCACCTCTGCGAACCCGATTTGTTTGGCACCTTTACCGCACACTTCCTCGTAGGAGATGGTATCAACCCCCAAAATCCTTTTAGCCAACGAATCCATGTCATGACGCCCGCCCGCGGCATCCAATACATAGCTCATTAACATGGTGTCAGCAATGGTACAGCGAGGGACCAAACCTACAGCCTCAAGAACCGTTAAGTCATATTTCAGATTGTGCCCCACCATCGTCAGGGTGGGATCTGATAAGAGACTGGTTATTTGGTTCAGCACGAGGGTGGTATCAAGCTGATCCCCAGTCAGATGGGCAACCGGGATATAACATGCCTTTCCATCAGCAAATGCCAGCGATATCCCCACGAGCTCCGCACGCCGAGCTACCACCGATGTTGTCTCTGTGTCGAGCGCAAATATCCGGGCCCCTCGGCACTGTGAGAGCCAAAACTCGAGCCGATCGGGAGTCGTTATGATCTCATAGTCCGTCTCAACCGCGCTGGGAGTCTCAAGCGTTTTCTGCGTATATACTGGAACGCTTGACAGCTGTTTTAGGAATTGATTGAGCTCGAGCTCAGTATACAGGGAAGTCAGGCACTCGAGATCGGGATCCAAACGGTATAATTCATCGAGTGCAACTGCTAATTCACAGTCAGTTTTAATGGTAACGAGCGCCTTGGATAAAGGTAACACACCCATGTGCTCCCGAAATGTCTCACCTATCTTACCTCCAATATCGTTGGCGCTTGCAATAACCCCATCGAGAGTTCCGTAGGCATTCAACCATTTAGCCGCGGTCTTGGGGCCACACTTCGGAATTCCTGGCACGTTATCGACGCTATCGCCGGTGAGTGCGAGGAAGTCGATGATTCGCTCAGGTGGTACGCCAAACTTCTCCTCAACACCCGCGGGCGTCAGCGTGGTGTCACTCATGGTATTCACGAGAGTCACTTTTTCTGTCACAAGTTGTGCCAAATCTTTGTCGCCAGTCGAAATAAGCACCGACTCTCCAGATGCCTCAGCCTGTTTTGCGAGTGTTCCAATGACGTCATCGGCCTCAACGCCCGGTACCGCAAGTAGTGGGAATCCCAATGCTTTGATAATCGCGTGCAGTGGCTGGACCTGTACACGAAGCTCGTCGGGCATTTTTTCTCGATTCGCTTTGTATTCAGCATACAAGTCGTCACGAAATGTTTTACCTGATGCGTCAAACACAACAACCATCCGCTTTGCACCTGTGGAATCTGCCAACTTGTTGAGCATCGAGATCACACCGCGTATAGCACCAACCGGTTGGCCGGTGCTTGTTGTCAGTGGTGGCAATGCATGAAAGGCACGGTATAGGTAAGAAGACCCATCGACTAAAACCAAAGGTGCAGGCATTCAAACTCCTGAAAGTGTTTCTTTTGTATCTGTCGATGCATAATACCGCGCTTGGACGGGACGCGGCGATGAGTGTTTACACAGACTTAAGCCTGCAAGAGATGCAGGATTTCTCCGAACAGTTTGATTTTGGTGGATTGAAAAGCTTTCAGGGAGTGGAGGCGGGTGTTGAAAACACCACGTATTTTGTTTCGTTTAATCAAGCAGAAACCGTTCTTCAAATTTTTGAAGAGCAGGGATTTGATGAAGTCCCGTTCTTTATCGAACTCAACCGTCGCCTATCCAAAGATCAGGTTCCAGTAGCGACACCCTTTGCTAACAAATTCGGCGACCGCCTATTTACCATCAAAGGAAAGCCAGCAGCCCTATTCGAAAGGGTCCGAGGATCAACAGTCTGCCCAATCTCAGCAGACGCATGCAGACAAATCGGTGAAGCACTCGGAAAAATACATGCCGTCACTCAAACATACCAAGATTTGAGACGTGAAAATCATCGTTGGAGTAATTGGTGGGAAAGCAATGTTGATCGAGTCATTGACCTGACTCCCAAGGACCATCGAACCACATTGAAGGACCAAGTCGATCGTTCAAGGGAGTTTGTGGAATCTACCGCGTCACTTCCCCAGGGAATTATCCATGGTGACCTATTCTGTGATAACGCGCTATTTCACAATGGCCAACTGGCAGGAATCATCGATTTCTACAACGCATGTGATGGGTGCTTATTATTTGATTTAGCTATCACAATCAATGACTGGTGTTCATTACCAACGGGGCGACTTTTTGCAGAAACAACCGCGGCACTGGTAGATGGCTACAACAGATTCAGACCGCTAACAACTGAGGAAATTGCCCGATGGCCACTGGCTTCAGAAACGGCCGCTCTACGATTTTGGATGCTTCGCCTCGTAGCTCTCGCTCGCAGACGTGAAGGGGGACCGCAGGCACCACCGCATGTAAAAGATCCCAATGATTTTTTGAATATCTTGATCGCCAGACGCGCTGACCCCCAATGCGACCTCATTTCCGGCTAGAGCCTGTCACCCGACTGTGGCGTCTTGCCTGGCCTCTCATCATTGCTAACATATTCACACCACTTTTAGGGCTCGCAGATGCCGCAATTGCAGGGCATCTTGATCAGGCTTACTACCTAGCAACCGTCACTGTTGGTGCCGAGTTGCTTGTTATCTTTTTTGGGACATTCTCTTTTCTGCGCATGGGTACAACCGGTCTTGTCGCACAAGCTGTTGGTGCAAACGATCAGGCCCACTCATTCCGAATCGTCGCAAATGCTGTTTTTCTGGCTTTAGGTGTCGGCTCTATCCTGCTCCTCGCCGGAGCGCTAGCAATTGACCCTCTCTTGCATTACGCAAAACCAACCATGGAAATGAATGAACCGCTTAGAGAGTATTTAGAGGTCCGCCTATGGGGAGCGCCAGCAAATTTAACGCTTATTACGTTGACTGGATGGTTCATCGGACAAGGGCTCACCCGAGTTGCCCTCTATCTCTCTCTTGGCATCAACGTACTGAATATCCTGCTCAACTACCTGCTAGCGATAGAGCTACAGTTGAATAGCTTTGGGATTGCGCTCGGCACCGTGATCGCAGAATACATGGGGGTCATCATTGCTGGTTGTATGCTTTGGAGGAAGTTTACTGTCGGGAGCATCGTCATTGATTCGATTCGAGCACCTGGCTTGTGGCTACAGTTAGTAAAAGTCAATACACCTTTGATGCTTCGTACCATTTTCCTGCATAGTGTTTTTGTAACTCTATCGGTCTTCGCGGCCAGGCTCGGCGTGCAAGAAGCGGCCGCAATTGGCCTAGTCCTCGTGCTGCTTGCAACTGCCGCCTATGCGCTCGACGGGTTTGCCTACGCGTCAGAGATTGAGGCAGGCCAATCCCTCGGGGAAAAGCAGTTTCGGCGTTTCACAGACAGCTTATGGGCTGGGGCAGCCCTTTCCATCGCCTCGGCAGCGATCATTGTTCTCTTTGTAAAATTATTCCACAACCAACTCTTCCAAACGCTCACAGATTTTCGCGATGTGGTTACCGAGGCCAACGCACTGATGACTTGGTTTACATGGATACTATTGGCCCTCTGCTGGTCTTACTGGCTAGATGGAGTATTTATCGGGCTGACTAAAACATTGGATATGTGCATTGCGATGTTTCTTGCGACAACGTGCGGATGGGTTGGAAGTCTATGGTATATAGGAACGGATTCGCTTGACCAGTTGATGGCCGCTTTTCTTATTTTTGCGGTCATTCGGTCCATCTCTTTGGGGTTCCGCCTACCGGCCGTGGTAGAGGAAATCAGGAATCTTTCGATCCCGACGCATCCAAGATCCTGACAGGTTTCACATCTTCGGCAAATACCGGATCAGTGTAATTTACGCGCGTGACCAATTCAGGTTGCTCTGTAACCTCAAGGGCAATGACATCTTCATGGCCGCATGAAACGCACTCACGGCGCATAAGTTTTTCGCCTTCATCCTCCCAAGCCCTGACCCTATCCTGTATTCCGCACTGCTGACAAACGGCTCCAGCGATAAAACGTTTAATTGGCATGATTGACTCCGGTGCTCTTTCACAAATAGTGTGGCACTTTCAATGCATCACAAGGATAAATATGACTATTCGCGCATATGACAACCAACAACCTGAAATCGATGAGTCCGCCTGGGTCGACCCATCCGCCGTCGTCGCCGGAAAAGTCTTTCTAGGTCGTGACGTATCTGTGTGGCCTCACGCTGTCATTCGAGGCGATGTCAATTCCATCACTATTGGGGCACAGACCAATGTTCAGGATGGCGCCGTACTACACTGTACTCACGATGGACCTTACACACCGGGTGGAAAATCGCTGCAGATTGGAGAACGAGTAACTATCGGGCACCAAGCATGTTTACACGGATGCGAAATTGGTAATGAGGTGCTTGTGGGAATTGGAGCAACTGTCCTCGATGGAGCTGTCGTCGAAGATCAAGTAATGATCGGCGCGGGCAGCCTGGTACCGCCCGGAAAAACCCTTGAATCTGGGCACCTGTATGTCGGAGCACCCGTCAAAATGGCGCGGCCGCTTAAGGATAGCGAGAAAGAGTTTCTCAAATACTCCGCAACACACTACACCAAACTCGCCAATAAGCATAAAGAAGTGACAGGCTAACTCGAACCCCGTTCGATTTTTTTTGCTTTCTCTATAACCTCAGCCGCCAACTCGCTCTTGTATTGCGCAAGGCGATCACGCAACGAATGATCAGCGGTCGCTATTATTTGAGCGGCTAGTAGCCCTGCATTGTATGCGCCGTTAATCGCGACCGTTGCGACAGGAACACCTTTCGGCATTTGAACGATAGAGAGCAAACTATCTTCACCATTCAAGCACGTCGCTACTACGGGTACGCCAATCACTGGCAGCTCAGTCGCAGCAGCAATCATCCCCGGCAGGTGAGCAGCACCGCCAGCGCCCGCAATAATCACGTCAAGACCGCGATCACGTGCCGTTTTTGCAAATTCCATAAGCCTGTCTGGAGTTCGGTGAGCCGAGACGACTGTGGCCTCGACGCCAATACCTAAAGACTTCAACGCATCGACAGCACCTTCCATCACAGACCAGTCTGAATCTGAACCCATGATTACGCAAACTTTCACCGTCATTGCGGCGTATCTCCTCGGATAACTAGGCTATTTCGAGCCGACTCTAACCTTTTTATTAATTCATCGTAATTTTGACCAATGAAGGTCAAGTGTCCCATCTTTCGACCAGGACGGCACTCTTCCTTTCCATAAAGGTGCATATGCACATCAGGAATCTGTAACAACTCATCTAGTCCTTCAATTACCGGGGATCCAGCAAAACCTGGCGCCCCAATCAGATTAGCAGTCAACGCAATATCACGCAGTTCTGTTGATCCTAATGGCAAGTCCAAACATGCACGCAACTGATTTTCAAATTGACTGGTGGTGCATGCCTCAATAGTGTGGTGCCCCGAATTGTGCGCGCGCGGCGCAACTTCGTTGACCAATAGATCGCCATGGTCTGTCACAAAGAGCTCGACTCCGAAAAGACCACTGGTACCAAAGGACTCTACCGTGCGTTTGGCAAGCTCTTGCGCACTGAGCTTTAGCGCATCACTCACCCTGGCCGGAGCAACCAGATAATCGAGCAGGTTCAACGTTGGATCAACTACCATTTCGACCGGGTCATAAGCAACTATCTCACCTGACGCTCGGCGCACGACCATGACAGCCAACTCTGTTTCGCCAGAAACGAACTTCTCAAGAAAGCTTGTGGTTTTCAGACGTCTATCCCAGTCATCAGAAGAGCGAATTATGTGGACACCACGGCCGTCGTAACCACCTGTATGCGCCTTTTGTACACACGGTAAACCGAATGCTTGAACTGCAGCGAAGTCTGGATAATCACCGATATTTATGAAGTCAGCTGTGGGGATGCCACTCGCTTTATAATGACACTTCTGTTCAAACTTATTTTGAATAAGACGAATCGTCGCTGGCGCTGGGATAATCTCAACACGTTGATTAGCAAGAGTCATCAGGATATCAGCACCCACATTTTCGAGATCAAATGTCACGATGTCTGACTGCTCGCATAATGTTTTAAGCGCATCCGGGTCATGCAGTGCACCCCGAATTTGACCATACGCGACCTGTCCGGCGGGAGAATCATGGATCGGATCTAGAACAGTCATCTGAACTTGATGGGCGTTGCAAGCGGGCGCCAACATCCGAGCAAGCTGTCCGCCACCAATAACACCAAGACGAGCCAACGGAAGAGGTTTTGACATTAAGGTCTCTCAAAAGGTCACTATTATATCAAAACGCCCCACCGTCGGGGGCGCGGCCGAAATCAACGAGCTGTTCGAAAGGTTCCGGATAAATTCCTGTCCATAATTCAAACTGACGCGCTGCTTGAGCCAAAAGCATACCCAAACCATCGGCCCGTTGATCTGTGAGCGAACAGCACATCTTCAGGAAGGGAGTGTCGTCGACACCGTATACGAGGTCATAGCACGCCCCATCTGCGTTAACAATTCGATCAGTTAACTCGACCCCTGTGCTGCCAGACAGTCCCGCTGATATTCCGTTTAAAACCAAATCAAATGGGGCGCCCTGTGAATCCAACTCAGAAAGTGGTATGCCACGAACGCCTCGTTCATAACGCCCCACCAAAGACTCCAACTTATCAATCGATCGATTGGCAATCACGATCTCGGATGGATTCGTTGCCAACAATGGTCCAAGACAACCTGCAACCGCGCCACCGGCACCTAAAATCAATACGCGTTGATCTGTCGGGGACCATCCGAGCCGCTCAAGATCGTCTAAGAGTCCGAGACCGTCGGTATTGTGCCCGTATAGACCGCCGTTGAGCGGCATCAGTGTATTACACGCACCGGCAAGCAACGCCTCATCAGATAATGAACTCGCCATCTGAAAAGCAGCCCACTTATGAGGAACAGTAACACTCAACCCGTCCCCACCGTCTGTGAAAAATCGTGCCACTTCGGACTCGAAATCTCGCTCCTTCACGTTCACCTTATTATATGTAACTCTCAACGAGAGTTGTTCCCCAAAGCGACGGTGAATGTCGGGAGACTTTGAATGTCCGATTGGATCGCCAAAAACTGCGAACTGGTATTTCATAACCACTCTCTGGGTTTTAAATAAGTAGACAGCTTTGCTTCATCCGTATTGTCGTCTGGAACATAGCCATACTCCCAGCGCACTAACGGTGGCATAGACATCAGAATTGATTCTGTCCGCCCCCCACTTTGTAATCCAAATAGAGTCCCGCGGTCATACACCAAGTTGAATTCGACATAGCGGCCTCTTCGATACAGCTGGAACTCGCGCTCACGCATCCCATATGTCATCTCTTTACGACGATTAACAATTGGCAAATACGCGGGCACAAAAGCATTTCCAACCGCCTGCATAAATGCAAAGCTTTTTTCAAAACCCAGTTCATTAAAGTCATCAAAAAATAGCCCGCCGATACCTCGAGTTTCGTCGCGATGCGGCAGATAAAAATATAAATCACACGCCTCTTTAAATTTCGGATAATACTCCGCCCCAAACGGCTCAATCGCATCTTTGGCAACTTGGTGAAAATGAATGCAATCCTCGTCAATCGGATAGAAGGGCGTTAAGTCAAACCCGCCGCCAAACCACCAAACAGGGTCTTTTCCCTCTTTTTCAGCCACAAAAAACCGCACGTTTGCATGCGATGTTGGGACATATGGATTCTCTGGATGAATCACCAAGCTCACACCCATTGCCTGCCAAGATCGACCAGCAAGCTCAGGACGAGCAGCAGTTGCCGACGGAGGCAACTCTGACCCCATCACATGACTAAAACCAACGCCTGCTTTTTCGAATATAGCGCCATCAGCGATCACGCGTGAGCGACCACCGCCGCCTTCTTCACGCGCCCACTTATCTTGTTGAAACGTGACCCGATCATCCTCGGACTCTAGCGCTTCACAAACCGTATCTTGGAGTCCGAGCAAGTAAGTTTTCACGGCGTGAAAATCCGTCATTCCATCACTCCCTAATAATTGTCCCTGTTTGCATATTTCTAACGGTGCTTGGTTGTCGATAACCCTGTGTGCGGCCACGAGCCACATGATCGACCAGATGACCTAATTGATTCATAACCTGCCATCGAAACTGATATGCAGGCCGACCTGAGCGATTCGCCGAAGTCGAAACAAGTGGGCCTACATTTGCAATTAAGTGGATAAGCGCCGGCATCTTGATACGACGTACAGCCATTGAGTCACGACCACCAGTCAAAATTCTGGGGCAATCGCTATTCACTGGAATAATCCAAGTCGAGGGTCTACCAATCTCATCACGGGCAACATCTGATACCGGACACGCAAACCAATGTGCCAGTTCATCGAAAGACTTCACCAAGGTAATAAGGCCTTTGGCAGGATCTCTCTGCTTAACCCGCAAGACTCGCTCAATCGCATGCTCTTCAGAAATCGAGCAACTAAGACCCCAGATACCTTCGGTCGGTATCGCCGTTACACCACCCTCTAATAACAAACGGGCATTTTCATTAAAATCATCAGCAAAAATCATGAATGATCCATTTCGATAGACTATGCATCATAAACACCAAAACCCTTTTGGTCTTTAACAGTCAAAACTCGAAACATCATTGTTATTCTCGATGGAAGGTTCGCTGCCACAAAATTCCCCCCGTGAAAACCATCAACTATATACCCGTTAAATCTTGTCAGAATGATATTACGACAGGGAGAACGAGCCACCGTTTATCAATTAGAGCTAACTCAATGGACCGAGAACATTCACCGGATTTTTTCCGCTGGTCGTAAAGTTGAACTATGGATAGCTAGTAGCGAATAGGCCGCATTTTCAATAGCGATACATCCCGTCGTTTGCAGATTATTCGATACGCGCGCGTATTCAGAGACTTGGATACATCCGGATCCCTGTTTCATCTGAAATATTTCTCTACGGCACCCTAACTTCACAATATATATTCAGCAAAAAACGCGCTCCGGAAAAGTGCGACGGCTATACGAGTTCGGTTACACTCATAGGCCGTGTTCATAAACTAAGATCTCAGAGACAACATGGCATTACGAAAAATTCTGGAATTTCCTGATCCGCGCCTTCGGACTATTGCAAAACCAGTCGAAAGTGTTGACGAATCAATTCGAACATTGATTGATGACATGTTTGAGACCATGTATGAAGCCCAAGGTATCGGTCTCGCTGCGACTCAAATTGATGTCCATCTGAGGGTAGTCGTGATCGATCTCCAAGATGATGAACATGAGCCGCTGGTTATGATCAACCCCACTTTTGAAACACTTACAAAGCAGATAGACGAGATGCAAGAAGGCTGTCTATCGGTACCAGGGGTTTACGAAGTGGTAAAGCGTCCAGAGCATATTCGGCTGAGTGCTCTCAACCGCGACGGCATTGCATACGAAATGGAAGTATCCGGGCTCCTCGCTGTTTGCATTCAACACGAATGTGATCACCTCAATGGGAAGCTGTTTGTCGATCATTTATCAAATCTAAAAAGGTCACGAATCAAATCAAAGCTGACGAAGCAAAAACGAGTCGAGGCAACTTTGTAGATGTTGCGAGTCCTTTTTGCTGGCACCCCAGATTTTGCGGTCGCCACGCTCGAAGCGCTCATCCAAGATCCTGAGATTTCAGTAGAGTATGTCCTAACCCAGCCCGACCGCCCAGGTGGCAGAGGAAAAAAGATGTCGGCAAGCGCCGTCAAACGAGTTGCGATCGCGCATGGATTAGAGGTAAGACAGCCAGAGACATTAAAGGACCCCGAAGCAGTCCAATGGATCCAGCGACAACATTTTGATGCACTAGTTGTGGTTGCTTATGGACAAATTCTTAGGTCAGAAGTCCTCGAAAGCCCTCGACTAGGCTGTCTAAATGTACATGCGTCTCTACTCCCACGTTGGCGTGGTGCTGCGCCTCTGCAGCGAGCGATCGAAGCAGGGGATACTGAAACTGGGGTGACCATCATGTTAATGGATGAAGGCCTCGATACAGGCCCCACACTGGCGACGGCATCCGTCCAAATCAATGAATCGACAACCACAGCAAAGCTCCACGAGGAGCTCGCGATACTCGGCGGTCTTTTGCTCGTAAACACATTGAAAAAGCTTAACGAGGGTTCCGTTAAGCCCTGTTATCAAACCGATGACGGAGCGACATACGCCCACAAAATTTCAAGTGAAGCAGCGTGCATTAACTGGAACCAAGACCGTCAAACCGTGATGCGCCAAATTCATGCATTCAATCCTGTTCCTGGAGCGTATACATACGCAAATTCGATACGCATGAAAGTGTTCTGTGTCTGCAAAGCTGCCGGCGGTCACGAACAACCAGGAACCCTTTGGAAACAAGATAATCAGATTCTAGTCAGTACACAGACAGGTAATCTACAAATCCTAGAATGCCAACTCCCAGGGGGGAAACGTCTTTCCGCTGCCCAAATGATTTCGCACCAAAGTGCTCCATGGAACCAAGCCATCGCACTAGCGGGATTAACAGCATGAAAAAATCCGTCAGGGCTCATACGGCTGAGGTCATCTACGCATTGCAAAATCAGCAATCAAATTTAGATGCATTACTCCGCAAACACAGCAAGAGCCTTAGCTCAAATGATAAAAAATTCATGCAAGCCATTTGTTACGGTGTTTGTCGCGAATGGTTCCACCTTGATGAAATCGAATCCCATTTACTGGATAAACCATTGAAAGCAAGGGATCAGATTCTAAGTGCAATTGTCCGATGCGGTATATATGAGCTTGGTTGGATGGGAAGCAAAGAACATGCTGTTGTCTCAGAATATGTCGATATCACATTAAGTGCTGGACGCCCATGGGCCAGAGGTTTGATTAATGCCGTTCTGCGGCAATTTATTCGAAAAAGATCTGGGCTCAAAATGGAGCGGCATTCTGCACAAACCCTGTGGAATCACCCCGCGTGGCTTATTGAAACAATACAAACCAGCTGGCCAGACTATTGGGAGCAAATTTTAGTAGAAAATAACGTACACCCGCCGATGACTCTCCGCACCAATCGGAAAAAGCTCAACCGTGATCACTATATCAAGTCACTTGCGTCTCAAGGCGTGAAATCCGAGCCTGGTTCCTCACCTGACTCTGTACGACTAACTGAACCGGTGGCAGTCGAGGCTCTAGATGGTTTTATAGAAGGCCTCGTGAGCGTTCAGGACGAGTCGAGCCAGTGGGCATCGGTTATTTTAGATCCCCAAAACGATGAACGTATTCTCGACGCGTGCGCGGCCCCTGGGGGCAAAACCTGTCATTTACTCGAGATAGCCGATTCACACATCACGGCCCTTGATGTAAGTGAGCGAAGACTGTCTCGCATCAGAGAGAATCTCGTGCGACTTGGTTTGCGTGCAGACCTAATCGCTGCCGATGCGTCTCAAACAGACAGCTGGTGGGATAAAGTACCGTTCGATGCGGTATTACTTGATCTTCCCTGCTCCGCCACCGGTGTTATTCGCAGAAAACCCGACGTGCGTCTAATGCGTTCAGAGGCAACTCTCAAATCACTCCTCGGGATGCAGACCATGATTCTGGATGCGACTTGGAGAACACTAAGAGTTGGAGGACGATTTTTAGTAACTACTTGCTCGGTATTACCTCAAGAGAATCAGCACCAAATCCGTAAGTTTCTTGACCGCCATCCGGATGCTGCACTAGCCCAAATAAAGAGCGCTCCTGGAATTGATACGAAATTTGGTATCCAGCATTTCCCAATCCATACCGGCGGAGATGGTTTCTTTTACGCGCTTCTGGTTAAATCAAAACCCATCAATGGTGGGGTGTCAGCTTGAAAATCATTATCCTAGGCGCAGGACAGGTTGGCGCAACGCTGGCGGAGAATCTAGCCTCAGAAGCTAATGATATCACCGTGGTGGACACTGACCGTTTTCGCTTAAGGGCACTACAGGACCGCCTCGATATTCGCACGATCCATGGTAACGCCTCATACCCAGACATTTTGCGACAGGCAGGCGGAATTGACGCCGACATGCTCATTGCCGTTACGAATTCCGACGAAATCAACATGGTTGCCTGTCAGATCAGCCACGCGTTATTTAAAACACCAACCAAAATTGCTCGCGTCAGATCACCGGCTTATGACGGAGCAGACGATGGCAAAATAAGCCCCCTATTTGGCGGCAAAACAGCTTTTAATATTGACCAAATTATCAGACCTGAACAGCTCGTTACAGAAGCTGTCTTTAGGCTAATTCAGCAGCCTGGAGCGCTTCAGGTAATGGATTTTGCAGGAGGTTTGGTCCAACTTGTCGCAGTTAGAGCGTACTCTGATGGAGCGCTAGTGGGTCGTGAATTAAAAGATCTCCGTAAAGATCTTCCAAAAGTCGATACCCGAGTTGCGGCAATCTTTCGCAAAGATAGACCAATCATCCCACGAGGCGACACGGTGATCGAAACGGATGACGAGGTGTTTTTCATTGCCGCTAGAAAAGATATTCGTGCTGTTGTTTCCGAGCTCCAAAAGCTAGAAAAACCCTACCGCAGAATTCTTATTGCAGGTGGCGGAAACATCGGTGCTCGACTCGCTACATCGATCGAGAATCAATATCGTGTCAAGCTGATAGAGCGCAACCAAGCTCGATGCAAAGAACTATCAGAAATGCTAAACAAGACCGTAGTTTTACAGGGTGACGCTTCTGACCAAGACTTGTTACTCGAAGAGCGTATAGATGATGTAGATGTTTTCTGTGCGGTAACAAATAGCGATGAAGCAAATATTATGTCATCCATGCTTGCCAAAAAGCTGGGCGTTCGCAAAGTAATGACGCTAATTAATAACGCCGCATACGTAGATCTAGTTCAAGGTGGATTAATCGATATAGCGGTTAGCCCCGAACAAGCCACGATTGGTTCTTTACTCCAGCTAGTGCGCCGAGGGTCAATCCAAGCTGCCCACTCCCTGCGCCGGGGCGCAGCAGAGGCAATTGAGGCCGTAGCGCATGGTGACGCTCGATCTAGCCGTGTTGTAGGAAGACCCATAAGTGGAATTGACCTTCCGTCAGGAGCAACGATCGGGGCAATCGTGCGTCAAGACGAGGTATTAATTGCTCACGACCATATTCAGATCGCACATGAGGATCATGTCATCATGTTCCTTACTGACAAGCGTAAAATAAGTGACATCGAACGCTTGTTTTCGGTTGCACCAACCTTCCTATAATGATGAGTTTCGGTCCAACCCTCCGAATTCTTGGTCTACTGTTGATGCTGTTCAGCCTGACCATGCTGCCACCCATGGGTATCAGCCTCATTTTTGGCGATGGTCAAATACCGTTATTTGGTGCGGCGGCATTATTAGTATTTGGAGCG
>MDTB01044705.1_pt1 | contig 32167 bp, 30 predicted proteins | sample 811161 | NCBI WGS metagenome assembly MDTB01 (sample SAMN05326650, study PRJNA326480) | marine metagenome | isolation source: seawater | place: Mediterranean Sea | collected 2009 | reverse complement strand
TATAAAAAGTAATATTCAACCAAAAAAAACAGTTATTATCCCAAATTCTTTCAAAGATAGTTTTACGAAATTTTTCATACAAAATGTCTCTATCAAAAAATTTTTTTCCAAGATAATAATTATTCTTTCCCATCTCTATAATTTTTTTTTCATTACTAATTATTTTCTGAATTATTTTTGCAGCTTCCTCAGGTTTACCAGGTGGAATTATAAAACCTGTATTGTATCTATTAATTAACGAGGCATGCCATCCCAAATAATTTATCATTATTGGTTTTTTAGCTGCCATTGTATCAAAATATTTATTTGCTGAATTCGACCACATTTCCTTTATATCAATAAATAAAGAACTAGAAATTGTACATTTGTTAAAAAAATAAACTATTTCTTTTTTTTTTAGTTTATCAAAAATGAAAACATTTTTGTTTAAAAGATAAGATTTGATTGCATTGTCTTTAATTTTTTTTTTTTCTGATCCATCTCCCACAATTACAAATTTAATATTTTTTTGGTTTTTAAAATATTTTGCAATTTCGATTAAATAGTTAACACCATTTAACTTAGCTAGAGCACCAGCATACAAGATTGTTTTTGATTCAAAAAGATAACTATATTTTTTTTCACATTCAGAATAATTTTTACTCTTTTCATTAAAAAGTTTAAAGTCACAAGAATTTGGGATAATAACTGTTTTTTTTGGTTGAATATTACTTTTTATAACTCCTTTTTTCATGCCTGGAGATAAACAAATAATTTTTGAAGCATTATTATATATTATGTTTTCAAATTTTTTTAAAACTTGTATCATTAACTTATTTTTTATAGCTCCGACAGCAATTGGCATTTCTGGCCATAAATCTCTTACCTCAAAAATAAATTTTTTTTTTTTTATTTTTGAAGAAATTAATGCTGGTATTGCTATGGTTAAAGGAGTGCTAGTTGCGATGATTAAATCGTATTCAACCTTTAAGGTTTTAAATATTGACAATATCGCAAATCTTAAAAATGAAAATATTCTTGAATAAAATCCAAAATTATTATTATATTTATTTGGTAAGTAATAAATTTTTATATCATCAACTTTTTTAAAATACCATTTAAAAGAATTAGAATGTTCGTTTGGTAAAGATGTTATGACAGTAACTTCATGTCCATTTTTAACTAGACGCTTACAAAATTCGTATGCTCTTATTGAACCTGAATCATCGAGTGTGTTAAAATACTGATGAAGTAATAAAATTTTCATTAATTATTATTTATATAATTGCTTTACTTCTAAAAATTTTTTTAAGAGCAAAAAATTCTGTTTTACAAATCTTATTTACAGTATTAATTTCTTTTTTTGATAAAATTTTTTTGTAATTATTAAGATCATTTATAGGTTTTTTTCTAAAAATATTACTTGCTTTTTTGTTTTGATTTTTTTTCTTTAAGGAATTTAGAAAATCAATATTATTTTTAGTAAATTTCAAATTTAATTTTTTTGAAATTAACCTAGCATTTTTTTTTTCATTTTTAATAAAGTTATTATAAAATATTAAGTTTATATTCTTATTAATTTTCTTAAGTTCATAAATTTTATAAAAAAATATTTTCCATAAAAAAGACAATTTAGAAATATTGTCTAAATTTTTTATTTTTTTCATTAAAAGAATTTCATTTTTTGAAAAAAAATCAAATTTATTTCTTTGATTTAAAAAATTATTAAAATCAAAATCCCAATTTCTTTTTGAACAACTTGCAATGAAATTATAAGGATCTCGAATTAATATTATAATTTCACATTTTTTTTGAAAAATTTCTTTTTTTAAATTACTTACATAAAATAAGACAAATGGGTCTTTTACAATTATTTTTGAAGATTTTATTTTTGCTATATAGGTAAAAAATAAATAATAAAAACTTTTAATTATTTCTCTAATTGTTGAAGAATGTTTTAAATTTTTTTTGAATGGATAGATATAGTTTTTAATTTTTACAAATCTACTCATATTTTGATCTTTTTTTTTAGGTAATTTCCAATAAAATTTTTGAATAATTCCTAAATGATTTATTTTATTTGAAGGGTTCATTGGCTCATGAATATAATATGTGTTATCAAATGATGTAAGGAATTTACCAAAAAAAGTTGTGCCACTCCTATGTAAGCCTGTAACAAATATAATTTTACTCATTTCTTAATCTTAAAAAAATTTTCAAAACCTTGATTAAAATTAAAAAACTTCCTTTAATGATATTTGTTGAGGTTGTGGTATCATGATAAATGTATGTAATTGGGAAATCTATAATTTCAATTTTATCTTTGTTTGCAAAATGCAACAATTCTATATCATATAAAAAATCATTAGACTTAATTTTTTCGAGAAAACTCATTTTTTTTGGAAAAATTTTTAAACCAGCTTGAGTATCTTCAAAAGAAGTTAAGTTTAATATTTTTAAAAATCTATTAAAAGCTCTTCCTATTATTTCTCTTGAATAAACATATTTAATATAATCATAAGATAAAATAAATTTACTCTTAGGATGCCTTCTATTTGCGATAATTATTTTTTTTACTTCAAATTCAAAATACTTATTTATTATATTTATGATTTCCGAGGGAGGGTAAGCTAAATCAGAGTCTGTAAATAATATGTTCTCAAATTTTGCAATTTTAATGCCTTTTTTGATCGCATACCCTTTTCCCATGTTTTTTTTATAAGTTTCATATTTTACTTTTTCAGATTTTATTTTTTTTATTTCCTCTAGCGTTTGATCTGTGCTTCCATCATTAATAATTATTATTTCAAAATTTAAATTTGTTTTCTCTAATTTAGATAATAAATGATTAACATTAGAAAATATTTTTTTTTTATCATTATAAACAGGCAGTAATATTGTGACATTCATTTGATTCAAAATTTTGATTTGTATTTTTTAATTGAATTATAAATTAATTTATTTGCTCCTTTAATAGAAGAATTTATTTTTTTTTTATTTTTGCATATTTTAAGAGCATATAAGATTGAATTTTCAATTTGTTTTAATGAATTTCCATCAACAAAAAATTTTACTCCTCCAAATTTTTTTAAATCCTCAGATCCACTATTTTTTGGTAAAATACAAGTCATACCAAAAAGCGAAGCTTCTAATGCAGATATTCCAAAGCCTTCAATACTATTTTTTTTAAAATTTGTTAAAGTGGTCATTAAAAAAATATCTGATGATTTATAAAATTGAATTAATTTTGAGTCGTTAACATTGTTATAAATTTTGACTACTTTACCCAAATTTCTTGATTTAATAATCTTTTTTATTTTATCATATTCTGGTCCTGATCCGCAAATAATGTACTTTAATTTCCTATATTTTTTTGAATATTTTAGGTAAATTTTTTCGAATGAATAGATTTGATTAATCAAATTTTTTTTATCAACTAATCTACATACTGATAGTAATGTATAATTTTTATTTTTTTTTAAATTACTTTTTTTAATAAAATTCCTAGATGGTATTGGATTAATAATATTTATTTTTGTATTTTTATTAATTTTAGATTTAAAAAATTTTTTAATAAAATTACTATTACTTATTAATTCATTACAAAAAATACATGTAAATTTTATTAAAACCAAGTAACAATAATTATTTTGAGATTTTAATATTTCATCACCATGGAGATAAATAATTAACCGAATCTTCTTTCTAGAAAAAAATTTTATTATAGCAGATGCAATTCCAGATGGATAAATGGAAGCGCATTCAATTTGAATGTAATTCTCTTTGTAGACTAGTTTTAATATACTTAAAAAAGTACTAAAAAATTGTTGTAATCGATTTTTAGTATAGTTTATTTTTATTTGTCTAAGTTCTTTATTATAATTTTTGTATGGCTCCGAACTGATTAGTAATGTTTTTTTTAGTTTTGATTTTTCTAAACAGTCAATTCTTGATTTAATTAATCTTTGAATACCCCCTTTAAATGGATAAAAATACTGAGAAAAAATAATAAGTTTCATAAAGTTTCTTTTATTCCAAAGTAAATACCTCTCCATATTGAATTTGAATGTGAGGGATTTATTAATATTCTATAAAAAATATTTAAAAGTGATTTAAAAATATAAAAAAAAAGTTTTATATAGAGAAATTTATTTGTATTTGAGAATTTCTTTAAAATTAGTATGTTATTTTTTGTAATATGAAAAGCTTTATAACTTGAATATTGCTTTTCTTTATCTGCACCGAAATGTACAAATTTCTGTTTTGTTAAAAAGTAACTATTTAAACTTTTTTCTTTAAAAAAGTAGCCTAAGTACATTTCCTCACAATAATTTCTTAGTATTTTAGGTATTCTAAAACCACTATAAAGCTTGATGGGAAAAGAAAAAAATGCCCCTTGAGGGCAAAATCCCTTTGATAAGCTTGTACAATTTTTAGTTTCCCAAACAACATTTCCAAATAAAGGATTTATCTTTGAACCATTGCTTATAATATTTTTTTTTGAATCACATTGTGTTGGTGAAATTATTGAGTTTTTGAATTTTATATTGTTTACTAAATTTTGAAAAATATTTTTGTACATAAAAATATCGTCATTAATATGTATTAAGTGAGAATATCTTTTTTTCTCAGCGTATGAAATTGCTTGATTAAAAGCTCCAACATAAAAGTTATTTTTAAAATTGTTAATAATTTTTATATTTTTTCTAATGCTGTTAATATTTACTTTTATAGGTGAATTATTAATTATTAGTAAATCGAGCTTTATATTTAAATTTTGCAAATTCGAAACTAATTTAACAATATTTTGCTTGTTTTTAAATATAACTGAATAAACAAGTATTTTCATTTATTGAATAAATTTATAATAAATTTTTTTACCTTAAATGGAGATAACTCAAGGACTCTTGATAATAAATAAAAATAGAACGGGTATCTATGAATTTTTTTATTTTTTAATGAAAGAACACTTTGAGCTACATTATTAATGTCAGTTAAAAAAAATGACTTTTTTTTTTCTGTCATACTAGAGAGAAATAAACCTGGTTCATAGACAATAATGTTGGAGTTATTAATTTCTAAATTTAAGGATTCAACCCAATTACTCAATGCACTTTTACTTGGATTATAGGCAGAATTATTTGGCATTCCATGATATCTTCCAAGTGATGAAATAATAATTATTTTTTTTGAAACTGCACTTAATTCTTTAACAAGTTTTACTATAGAAAAAAAATTAATTTCGAATGTCTTTTTAATTAATTTTAAATCTAAATTTGAACCTTCTTTATTTTTAAATCCATGAGCCAAAATTACTAAATCTAAATTTTCAAATGAAAAATGATTTTTTAAATTGTCAAAGTTTTCAAAATTAACTTTTAATAAGCTAATTCTACTATTTTTATCAATATTTATCTCATTATTAATAATTAAATAAATATGCTTAAATTCAAAGCTAAGTATAATTTCCAATAATTTTTTTCCAAGAGATCCCTTGGGACCAGATAATAAAATTTTTTTATTTTTTATTTTATTTACTAAGTCTGGTTTAGTAAATTTATAATATATAAATATAATAAATATTAAAATGCTAAAAAAAATTAATAAAAAAAATTCTTTGATGAGTTTTGTTAAAAAATTAAACAAAATAAATATTAAAGATGTTTTTTTCTCAAAATTTAAATCTTGATTATTACATTCATGAAAATTAAGAACTAATTTTAAAATATATCTGAATGAATGATCTTTAAAGAAATAGTTCGTTATAAAGTCTAAAAAAAGAATATTAAAATAATTTTTTTTAATATCTGAAAGGTAATAATAAAAATTATTTTTTGCATATTTTTTTTTTGATAACTTTAAAATATTTATTTTTAAATGTTCATAAATTTCTTCTTTTGGCTGGATATTAAAATATGAGCAGATGTTTTTATATTCATTGAATGTTAAACTCCAATATTTTGCTAGAATTTCACCTTGCATTTTTTACTACCAATGATCCTAGGGCTGCTGCATTCATTGAAATTGGTTTGCTTGGTAACGAAGGATAAATACTCGAGTCTGCTATATATAAATTTTCAGCGAATACTGTTTTTCCATTATTATTGGTGATTGAATTTTTTTTTCCCATAGGCATAGTTCCAGCATAGTGAATTCCTGAACCAATTTTATAATCTATTATTTTCAATGGTATTGCCCCCAATTTAAGTAATTTTTTAGATATTTCTTTTTTTACCCATGATCTTATATCTTTATCCTCACTACTTAATTGATAATTAATTTCATAATTATGTAAATCTTTTATGTTAATAGTTTTATTATTTGTCAATTTATCTGGATTAAATATAGTCACCGCTCCTAAACTTGGAAGAACATTATAAAAAAATTCTTTTGAAAATTTCATTGAAAATGGAAGTGAGCTTAAAATTGGTGTGTAATTTAAAGAGGTTAAATTTAAAATTTCTAAGTGTATATAATCTTTTAAAGAATTCTTATACAGCAGTCCTGCAATCAATCTGTTATATTGAATGATATTTTTTGTAAATTTACTACCTAATAACTTTGGTATAATATAAACAACTTTAGTGGTTAGTGTATCCATAAAACCAAAATTAAATTCTTTTGTATTGAAATTGTTTTTAACAAGAGTTTTGGCAATAATCTTAAAAGAATTAATAGCCCCTGTAGACAAAAAAATTTTTCCTTCTACATTTTCTGAAAAAAATTTTCCATCTTTTTTATATATTATTTTTGTAATTCTTTTATCTTGAACTATAAAATGATCTACCTCTACATTTTCTCTACAATAAAGATCTTTTTTTTTATTTAACAAAGATTTTTTTAATTCTAATTTTGGATCATATATAAGTTCTACGGGGCAACCCCAAATACATTTACAACACTCTATACAGCTTTGCTCATGGTTATTTTTGATAGCTAGTCTAGAATTACCAATTGCAAAATTTTCAAAATATTCAATTTTTTTTTTATAATTTTGGATGAGAAAAATATCTCTGGGATCTAATTTAAAGTTATTTTCTGAACCAAATGGTTTTATGTCGAATTTTTGATTTAAATCATCTTTAACTTTGTTTACTCTAAATCTATTAGAAACTTTATAAATTTCATTAATAAATTCGTGTTTATTTATATTCCAATCATGAATATCATGAATATTATAAGGCAAACAATTAGCTCCCCATTTATTTCCAAGGCCACCAAATAATTTTGATGAAATCAATTCTAAATTTTCATTAAGAAAATTTTTGTTTTTTTCTAAAATTCTAATTCCATTTGGAATTTTAAAAATTTCATTATTTTCTAAATTTAAATTTTCAAAATTATTACCAAATAATAGCTCAGATGAAGTTTCAAAATCTGATTTTTCATCAAAGAAATTTTTTTTTGAACTATGATTTTGAAAGTCTTCTAAATTTCCAGAAGACCATACCTCTAATTTAGAGTCAAAATTTTCTAAATGAGTTTGAAGTGCGTTAATACCACAAATACCAGATCCTATAATTATATTTTTCATATTATTTTAAATATATACTTTATAAATTTAAATAAGTATTAATTTCATTCAGAAATATTTAATTAATTGATATTCATTTGATAAAAATTTTGACTTCACCAAAAGATGTAGTATCAACTTTTTTTTTCAATTTATATTTCAAGTTAATTAACTCTATCAATTCTTTTTTTTCAGTTCCAAATACCTTAGACATATTTTTTTTACCAGTAAGCCTATTTCCTATAATTAAAAAGTTATATTCTTTTAACATAATTTTTTTCTTAAAATTTTCTATATGTGATAATTTTCTTTTAGCACTCTCATTAGTATTAAGATCATGCAAAAAACTGTATAATTCCATAGATAAATGTTTATCTAAAATAATTTCGTTAGTATCTAATATTGGTAAAAAAGTTGCAGAATATTTTTTTTGTTTTGTATTATTATTATTATTATTATTTATTATTTTTAGTTCTTTATTAATATTTTTTTTATCTGCTAAAAATTTTATGAAATTCCAATTATAAGTTAGATTAAACATTGAAAAAAATAAGAAAATTGTTACGACTGCAAATTGAATTTTTTTTTCATTTTTTTTAATTTCACTGTTTAGAAATTTATTAAATATTATTACTGACAAGTACATACATGGTAAGTAACAATATGATTTTGTTACAAAAAAATCGAATCCTGTAAAAAAAAGCGCAAAGAAGTATCCATGAATGAATAGATATAAATAAAGATAAATAAAAAATGAATTAGATATTTTTTTATTTTTTATTTTATAAAATATTTTTTTTAAATTTTTAATTAAGATAAAATTTACTAAAGCAATAAAAAATAAAATAACCGGTATATTTTTAATTTCACTTTTTCTTTGATAAATAAACCTCTCATAATATTCATCAAAATTATCTGATAAAATATTTCTTTTAAACATTTCTGATAATTGTCCTAAGTTGAATTCCCATGTGCCATAGAAAAAATTTCCTTTTGATAAGATATTAAATATAAAAAATGCTAATAAAGTTATGAATAAAATAAATGTGACTTCTATTTTTCTAACATCATTTACAAAAACTAAGTAAACAAAAAATAAAATGAATAACAAAATTAATTGTGGACTCAATAAATAAGAATTGAGGTATAATAAAATTTGAAATATGAAAAAAATTAAGTACCTGTTTCTGAGAGATCCATGAAAAAAAAAAAATATGGACAAGGCAAATAATAGGCTTGTTAAGGAATAATTTAAATTTACTGCGTGAGAATAAAAAAAATTATAATTTAAAAAAATTAGTATTAGAAATATAAAGTTATATTTTTGACTTTTAAGAGTGGCATAAACTAAAGTTATAGAAGTGATAGTTACAATTATTGAGAAAACCCTAGCAATTATGTACGTATCTTCAAAAAGAAAAAAGAAACTACCAAGCAAAATTTGATGCAATGGTAATCTGTGTGAAAAATAATCTATAAAAGGTAACTGACCTTGTGAAAAATAACTAGCTTCATTAAATAACCAAAACTCATTATTATCAAACGCTATGTCCATAGCATATAAAAATAGAAAAATTGAAACTAAGAAAATTAAAGATAGATCAAATAACTTTAGCTTAAACATAAAATTTTTTTTATAAGAATAATTTTATTTTACTCACTTATTATATACTGAGTCTAAAAAATATAGATTAAAAATATTAATAGATAGATTAATCTAATTTTTAAAAAATATAAATTTAGCTTAACAAATAATCTATTGTGGAATGAAAGGGCACTTTAGCGTTAATAACTTTTATTTTTTCAAAACCAGACTTTATAAAAATTTCATTCCATTTTTTATTAGACCTACTTATAACAATATCTCCTTTGGTAAAGCCAACTATTTTAAAAAAGTTTTCTCGTAATATATGAAAATAATAAATTAAACTTTTTTTGTTTTTAAGAATATCACTCATATATATAACACTATTTTTTTTCAGTTTTAATTTAGCAGCTTTTAAAAGAGAAATTACATTTTTATCATTCATTAGGCAGAAAACACCATAAAACATGATGCAATCAAAATTTTTTTCTTCAAATTTTGAGCCAAAAAGACCATGCTGAAATTTTAAATTATTTAAATTTTCAAAATTTTTTTTTGCAAAATTTATTCTTTTTAAATCTGGATCTATCCCTATTACGTTTAGATTTTTATTATTATATGCAAAATAATATGATAACAAACCATGGCCTGATCCAACCTCGAGTATTGTGCCTTTAATTGGAATATTGTTAATTACAGTCTTTAATGGAAGAATTAAGTATCTTAAAATCAAAAAAATAACAATTAAAGGATTTTCTTTAAATAATAATTTTATAAGAATTTGCATTTAATTTATTTTAATTATAAATCAAAAATAATTTGTTTTATTTATTAAAAAATATTAATTAACAGATTTTGTAATGAAAAAAAATACTAAAATACTTATAACAGGCGGCGCTGGATTTGTTGGCTCGCATTTAAGTAAATTTCTTATTAATAAAGGATACAAAGTAACGATACTTGATAATTTTTCTCGTGGGGTTAAACAAAATTTAAAAAACTTAAATGGGAAATATTCTCTTGAAAAAAGAAATTTAAATAATCTAAAAAATCTTAAGAATTTCCTTAATAAATTTGATGTTATTTTTCATCTTGCAGCAATAAATGGGACTGAATATTTTTATAAAATTCCAGACAAAGTATTGGATAACAACATATCAATAACTGTAAATATTATAAAAAATTTAGACAAAAAAACATGTAAAAAATTTATCTTTTTTTCAAGCTCTGAAGTTTATCAAAAACCTTTTCAAATACCCACACCTGAGAATACAGAAATGATAATTCCAGATATTACAAATCCAAGATATTCATACGGTATATCTAAAATAGTTGGTGAAGCATACTGTAATTACTATTTAAAGCAAAAAAAAATTCCATTTACAATCATTAGGCCTCATAATTTTTATGGACCAAACATGGGTTTTAAACATGTAATACCTCAATTTTTTATTAAAGCATTTAACAAAAAAAATAAATTTGAAATTCAAGGCAATGGTAAAGAAACCAGATCTTTCTGTTATATAGATGATGCCATAGAAGTAATTGTTAAATTATGTTTTTCTAGAATTTCAAAAAATCAAATTGTGCATATAGGAAATAACACTGAAACCTCTATATATAAATTAGCCAAAAAAATATTAAATATTACCAATCAAAATAAAAAATTGAAATTCTCAAGACTTAAGACTGGTAGTGTAAAACGAAGAGTTCCTTCACTTAATTTTTATAAAAAAATAAAATTTAAAAATAAAATTAACTTAGATGAAGGGCTAAAAAAAACATTAGATTGGTTTAATAAAAATAAACATTTAATTCAAAAAGATAATTTATCTTAGGATATATTTAATTTAGAAAGTGGAAAAATAAATTTTATAAAATCCAATTTTATTAAAAACTTTAAATTAGGTTTAGTTATTTATAATAAACAATAAATGACATTTTTTATTCTTTGGAGGATAATTGACAATTACCTATCCAGTAAAACTAATTTAAATAATTACTAAAATTTTCAAAAACCAACTCCAATATATTTTATATTTTGATCAAATCGCTGGTTATACAATAGTTTCCAACCATCAAAAATTAATTGTGTTTTATTTCTTTTTAAAAGATCATTAAAATCAACAAAAGAATATCCCTTATGATTATTTGCAACTATTATTGCATCAATTTCATTTTTATCTTTTTGAATATTAAAAGGAATGTATCCAAGTTTTTTAAGTTCTTTATTTGAAACAATAAAATCATGAGCATAGATTTTCACATTTTTAAGTTTTTTTTTTAAATTTTTAATCAAATCAACTGTGGTAGAATCTCTTATATCATTTGTTTCTGGATTTCCTTTAAAGGCAATTCCACAAAATAAAAATTTGTGATTTTTTTTCGGATAAGGCAAATGTTTAATTATTTTTTCTACATTATGTTTAATTGTCTTTTCGTTGACTTTTCTTGCTGTCGAAATAAGTACTGTCTCAAATTTTTTCTTTCTTGCAGATAATGCCATAATATAAGGATCTTTTATTAAACATGGACCTCCAACACCTGGTGATGGACGTGGAATATTATTTCTTATATAGTTTCTATTACAAGTATCTATTATTTCGTGGACATCTACTGAGTATTTGTCTGCTAAAATTGAAATTTCATTTGCATAACTAAATGAAACATCTCTAAATGTATTGTCTACTAATTTACACATTTCAGCACTTTCAAGATTTTTTACTAAACTAATATTATTGCAAAATTTTCTAAAAAAATTTGAACCAGCTTCATTACATTTCGAAGAATATCCACCAATAATTTGAGGATTAGAAATTAACTCATCCAAAGCTTTACCTTCTATTGTTCTTTCAGGAGCAAATACAATATTGTAATCAATTCCAGGATTATAATTTGTCTTTTTTTTAATGAATGGAATAATAAATTCATTACAAAAACCAATGGGAACAGTCGATCTAACAATAAGTAAATCATCTTTTTTTAAATTATTTGAAATAGAAGTAAGAATTTTTTCAAACGGAGCAACTATTAAATTTTTTAACTTATCTATTGGTGTACCAACAGTTATTACATGAATTTTAGATCTTAATTTATTTTTATTTTCATCATCTAAAATAAAATTTTTTTTATATTGTTTTGCATATCTAGATTCTATATTTGTTTCATGTAAATACATCTTATTTTTTTTTAACATAATTTTTTTTGTTTTATCTTTCTCAAAACCAATTACAAAAAAGTCATGTTCAGCCAAGACAATAGATAATGTTAATCCTACATAGCCAAGACCATATACTGATACTATCGTTTTATTTTCCATCTTATCTGTTTAAAATATAAAATTAAGTCTTTGGATATATAAATTTTAATTCAACTTCATGCAATTAAAATTTGTTTTTTATTGTAGATAATTATATATAAACAACTATGTCAAAAATAAAGATCTGCAGAATATGCAAATCTAAAGAAATAATAAAAATTCTAGATTTAGGAAAACAACCTTTAGCAAATCATATTTTAAATAAGGTAGACGAAAAAGCCAAGACATTCCCCTTAGATATTTTTTTATGTAAAAAATGTTATGGATTGCAATTAGGCTATAATGTGCCACCTAATAAGATGTTTTCTGACTATAGCTATGCCACTGCAAATACAAAACCATTATGTGAACATTTTAAAAATATGACAAAATTTTTACAAAAAAAATTTAAACTCAAAAAAAATGATGTTGTCATAGATATTGGTTGTAATGATGGAACACTTTTATCATACTATAATAAAAATATTATTAAAGTTGGCATTGATCCTTCAAATGTTTCGAAAAAATCTCAAAATAAATTTAATTTAATTAATAAATTCTTTGATCATCGTATTGCATCTGTTTATTTAAAAAAATTTAAAAAAGCAAAAATAATTACTGCAACTAATGTTTTTGCTCACGTAAATGAACATAAGAGATTTTTAAAAGGGGTACATGATATTTTAGACGATAATGGAGTTTTTATAATAGAGGTTCCATATGTAGATGATATGATAAAATCAAAGAATTTTGATACTATTTATCATGAACATGTTTTTTATTTTAGTGTTCATTCAATTAATTTTTTACTTAATAAATTCAATTTTGAAATTTTTGATATACAAAGATTTACTTTTGGACCATCTGGTCCACCACTTAGATTTTTTTGCAGAAAAATAAGAGAACATAGAAAAAATAATAAAACTTTAAACAAATATCTTAATCGAGAGAAAAAAGAGCGAATAAATAAAATTGCTACATATTTTAAATTCAAAAAAGATGTTGAAAATCATAAAATAAAACTCAAAAATATTTTAAAAGAAATTTCAAAAAATAATAAAATTGTTGGTATTGGCGCACCTGCAAAAGCTAATACTATTTTAAATTATTTAAAAATTTCCAATAAAGAATTAGAATGTATTTTAGAGACAAACAAATTAAAATTTAATAAGTTTACTCCTATAACAAAAATTCAAATTAAAAAAGAGACTTCCAATATTTTAAGAAGATACAAATATGCTTTTCTTTTATCGTGGAATATTAAAGATTATTTCCTTAAAAAAACAAGTTTTGTGAAAAATCATAAAGGAAAAGTGATTATACCATTCCCAGAACCAAAAATATTAGGATAATATTTTTTTTAACCCTTCTTCAAGTGATGTTTTAGGTAGAAGATTGCTTTTTTCTAATATTGTAAGATCTGGAATTTTATGCTTTGGAGAATCCTTGGGAGGCAAAAGACAATTAATTCTCTTTTTAATTTTTAATATCTCCATAATACAATGGGATAATTTTTTAATTGAAACATTTTCTTTGCTAGCCAAATTTATAATCTTATTTTTAATTTTTTTATTTAAAATTTTTATGAATATTTCATTTATATCATCAATATAAATAAAGTTTCTTGTCGAATTACAACCCATAATTTCTAGGTATTTTTTTCTTTTATTTTTAATTTTTTTAATTAAATCAGAAATAACTAACCCACTAGGTAAATTTTTTCCATAAACATTATTTAATCTAAAAATTAAAAAATCAATCCCAAATTCTTTATGATATGAATAAATTAAATTTTCTGAATAAATCTTTGATATTTTATATGAATTTCTTAAATTTAAGATATTGTTAATTTTTATTGTATCATTTTCATAATTTTTTAATTTTTTTAAAACATTTGAGTATAGTTCTGATGTAGAGGTAAATATAAAAAAACTTTTATTTTTTTTTGCAAAATCAAGCGCATTATTCATCATTAGTGTATTATTAATTAACAAATTTGAAGTTTTTTTATAAAAATTCATTGTACCTTGAATTGATGCAAGGTGAAAAATAACATCTATCTTATCTTTTATTATTTTACCAATTTTTTTTTTAGTAAGATCTATTTTAAAAAATTTGATATTTTTCTGATCTTTATAATTTTTTTTGTTTTGTAATGCAAAAATATTAAAGTTTTTATTTTCAGATAAAAGATTTACCAAATTTTTTCCCACATATCCGCTAGCACCTGTTACTAGTATGTTTGTTTTTTTAATCATTTTTATAATTTAGAATTAAAAAATTAGGTAATTTTTTCAAATTCTTTTTAACAACTTATATCTTAAAATTTTATTATTATTAAAATAAGTATGTATAAGACATAGAATAATTGCAACTTTTTTATTAATAAAAAATAATCTATTAAGTTTATTTCTTAATTGAATTGAAACTTTTATATTCGATAAATCATCTAACAATCCAAGAGCATAATATTTAAACAAAATTTTAAACGGTATGTGTGAGACTATCTCAGATCTATCCAATGAAGTGAATTTGTTATAAATCATATTTTTAAATTGAGGATAATAAAAATGCCATAGAAGCAAATGTTTTGATGACCAGCTTTCAGCGTCAATTCTACAATTAATAAATGGTTTTTTTTGGATATATATTGTAATTTGATCTTGAGAGTTAAAAATATTAGAAAAATGACCAAAAAATGAGTTATAATACATCTCTGAATTATAGTTTGCCCAAATAGATTTTTTTACAACAACACACCCAATATAAGATATCTGATCAATATATTTTTCATCAATAATTCGTTTTTTTTTAGTGTATGTAAATTCATAATCCTTAAAAAGATTTAATCTATTTGGCTCTAAAGTTTTTTCTAACTGAGAGTCCATAATTTTAGTGTTTAAAATATACAAATCTTTTTTTAACTCAATCAGATTTAAAATGTTTTCAATTAAATATGGGCTGTAATCGTCATCATCACTGCTTATATAGCAATATTCAGATGATGAATTTTTTACAGATCGATCAAAAGCTCCATCCAGTCCTCCGAAGTCTGTAGGATCATGAAAATATTTTATTGAAAAGGTACTTTTATCATAAACTAAATTGAAAATTTCATTCTCTGAACTTATTTTACTTCCATCAAATATTATAATCTCTAATTTTTTTTTTTTTATATTTTTTGATAAGAAAATTTTTTGCAAACAGCTAATAAGTGTGGTTTTTCTATTTTTTGTAGAAAAGCATATTGATAAATTATACATTATAGATATTTAAATTTATGGTTAATAAAGAAAAACATGAATATACCGGAGCAAGCTATAAATCAACATTAAAGGCTTTAAAATTACTAGAAAAAAATATTAAAAATAAAATTTCTATTGATTTTTTTAACATATTCCAAATTTCACGGGCAAATTTTAGCATGTATTATTTAAGAAAATATTTAACAAACAACACATACTTAAAGAAAAATAATTTTAAAGTTATAAAACAAATTCTTAAATTTTTTCTGGCCTCAATTTTAAATTTATTTAATAAAAAAAAAAATAAAAGTTACGATTATGTATTTTATATAAGTGAGCATAAATTTTTATTTTCTATAAAAACAATATTAAAAGAATTATCAAAAAAAAATAAAATACTAATTTTAAGTGAAATTAAATTTGGTAACCTTAAAATTAAAAATGTAGATAATGAAGTTATAAGTAATTACTTAAATTTTTTTGATTTTATAAAAACTTTGATTAAAGTTTTAATTTTCAATTTTGAATTAAAAGGTCTAAATGCAAAACATATAAAGCTTTTTAAAATTTGGGCTAAAGATAATTTAATTAAATTTTGTTTTTCAAAAAAAATTGTTGATAAAATTTTTAGAGAAATTGATTTTAAAAAAATAATTATACTAGACCCTCAAGATGCAATTTCTCAATCAATATCATTTAAACAAGATATCAAAAAAGTAATTTTCTTTCAATTTGGTTTAGTGGCTAAAGAGGATATAGAATTTTGTTTTGAGAAGACAAAGTATATGTTTGTTTTTGATAAATACTCTAAAAATATAATTATTAATCATTCAAAAAATTCTTTTACAAAAAGAAAATATTATATTTCAGGTATGTATAAATTTATAAATAATAATTTTAAATTAGGATACAAAAAATCAAGAATAATTTTTTTTAATATTGTGCCTAAAATTGAAAAAATACAAGAGGTTGAAAGTTTTTTTGGCATTGACGAAGTTAAAGAAATCATCTCTAATTTAGATTTACTTGGAAGGGAAATTAAAAAAAATATATATTTAAAAATTCATCCGCAAGACAAATTTAATTACAAAAATTTTTTGATAGAAAAAAAACTATCTAAAATCAAATTAATTAAAAAAAATATTAATTCACTTAATTTACTTAATAAATTTGATATAGTTATAACAACTCATTCAACTACCGGTTTAGAGGCTCTTTATAAAAATAAATGGCTTTTTATCTTAGAAAACAAAAAAAAAAATAATTATTTCTTTAAATCAAACAAAGTTGGAATAATTGTTGAAACATCAACTGAATTTATCAGAAATATAAAAAAAATAAAAAATAAAGTTTTTAGAAAAAAATTTTCAATTGCTCGTGACAAATATTTTAAGAACAATAATCTTAAAAATATTAATTACACAAAATATAGTTGCAATTTACTAACTAAAATTTAAATTTAACATTATAATTCATTTTAAGAATTTCATTAAATTCTCTTTTTCTTCCATATTTAATTTTTTCGTTTTTACTTATTTTATTAGATTTTGATAAATGAACCATAAATTCTGTGTTTGTATTTGAATTTACAATTTTTTGGAGAAAAAGCTTATCATAAATAGGGCTCTCTTGAAGTGACAAACCATAAAATTTTGAGTAATTAATCATCTTAAATTTGTTATTGTAAATAGATAAAATATAGAAGATAACTTTTTTTATTTTTAAGACAAAATTGTCATGAGAAAAAAATTCTTCTTTTGTTATTCTAACTCTTTTTATTCCGTGCTTAACTGCTAATAAATTACATATTTTCCATATTTTTGGAAGCATATGTATGTGTTGATGACTGTCTAAATGTGACACTTTAATTTTATTTTTTTTTAATTTTAAAATCTGAGCATTTAATTCGTCATATATATCTTTTGTATTTATTCTATTTATCAAATAATGGAAGACAAATTTTTTTAGACCCAAAAATTTTTTTTTTTTTTTTGTTAAGCTGTTTTCTTTTTTATTTAAAACAGGTGAATTTTGTGTCAAATTTAAATGTATGCCAATATTTCCTTTAAAAGATTTTAATTTTTTTTTTGATATCTCATAATTTTTATAATTTACAATTACTGAGATACTATTAATTTTTTTTTTCTTATTTGCATGAATGCATGCATCGTCAATATTTTTATCCATTCCAAAATCATCAGAATTTATTATTATTCTCGCCATTGATTAATTATTTTAAAATTTAATTCTTAAATACTCCATCCACCGTCTACAAATACATTTTGGCCAGTGACATACTCAGATAAATCACTTGATAAAAAAGCTATAATTCCTTTAAAATCTTCATAATTAGCCATACGATTTAATGGTGTTCTTAGAGAATATTTATCTACAAAAAGTTTATTTTGATCATTAAATACACCTCCGGGTGATATACAATTAACTCTTACATTTGGAGCAAGCGTTGATGCTAGCCATCTAGTAAACTGAATTAATGCCCCTTTTGATACAGCATACGCAGCAGGATTATTCATATCTGTATTTTTATACAAAGAGTAATCAGGTGCACAAGCACCATAAATAGAAGAAATGTTTATAATTGAGCCTTTTTTATTTGCTGATAGTATTTTTGATAAATCTCTACATATATGAAAAATAGAAGTAATATTTATTTCCATAGCTTTTTGCCAAACACTAATATCTTGTTCCTGAAAATTAGTAACCCATCCATTTAAATCGCTTGATCCTGTCATAGCAGCATTGTTAATCAAAATATCTACTTTTTTATTTTCATTTAAGATTTTTTCAATCAGTTTACATCTGCTATTTATATCCTCGAAATCAGACTCTATAAATTTGTAAGATATATTTTGATGCAAACTTAGTGTATTAAAAAGTTTATCTGTGTTTGTTTGGGGTTTATCTACACAAATTAAATTACATCCTAATTCTGCTAATGTTTCTGCTATAGTGATACCCATTGGGCCATTACAACCTGTAACAACAGCTGTTCTATTTTGAAGACTGATAAGTTCATTTATTTTTCTCATATATTATTCTTTTTTGACAAAAATTCAGCTATTTCAAAGTCATAAAAAGTATCAATGTCAATTCCGTTCCTTTTATTAATTTTTACATAACCAACTTTTCCACTAAATAAATTTTTATTCTCAATTATATATTTAAAACTAGTTACGTAACATACTGTTAAAATATCAAATACCTTAGGGGCATCTTGTCTTCTAATTATAGGTTTATTTTCTTTCATTAAAATTCTAACATCCTCATTCTCAGTCACTCTAACCATATTAAAATATGGATTTCTATGTGGATTAGAAACTGTAATTATTGCGTCAAAATTATTTTTTTCATATTTATCTAAACATTTATTAATATCTTTTTCAGTTCTTAGAGGAGAAGTTGGTGGTAAAGTAATTAAATTTTCAAATTTATAATTTTTCTCTAACATAAAATTTACTGCATGCTTCCAAACAAGCCATTCATCCGAATTATCCTGTGATAATGTTGTTGGCCTCATAAAAGGAACATTCGCTCCACATTTTTTTGCTATTTCTGCAATTTCAATATTATCGGTAGAAACAATAATTTCTTTAATCCTTGGTATATTTTTAGCAATTTCAATACTCCATTTAATTAGTGGTTGACCATTAAAAATTTTGATATTTTTTTTTGGAACACCTTTACTTCCTCCTCGTGCACATATCAAAGCTATATAATTCATATTTATTTTTATGACACCTTTTGTATAAAAACTGTTTTATTTTTTTTGCTTGATAATTTAGATGCCTCAATAATACTTAATACCTCTACACCCTTTTGAAGAGAAATATAAGGTAATGTTTTTTTTTTATTTTGTTTAAGATCTATCATATGACTTATTTGATCAATATATGAGTAGTTCATATCATACTTTTCTTTAAATATAGTTATCCACTTTTTTTTTTTAACATCAAATTTTTTTACAATATTTTTATTGCAATCCCAAATTAAAGACCCTTTAGTTCCAATTACATAACAGCTTCTTGTTTTATCATGTCTTACAAAATCCATATTTAATGAAACAAGATTTTGGTTAGATTTTATTTTTGTTCCAAATATCAAATTCGCTGAGTGTTCAACATTTGAGTTATAAAAATTATTTTTAATAGTTTTTGCTTGAACCCATTTAAGTGGTCCAAAAATCCAGTTTAAATAATCAATTTCATGACTTAATTCTAACAAGACTCCTCCTCCAAGCTTTTTTTGAAAACTTGCGGACGATCTAAAATTTTTAGAACCTCTCCAATTTTTAATGTTTTCACCTACTTCACTATGTACTTTTATCCATCTTCCAATTGATTTTTTTTGAATCAACTTTCTAAAATATTTTAATGAATTAAAATATCTTAAATTATATCCTACTAAAATTTTTAATTTTTTACTTTTGCTCAGCTCTAAAAGTGTTTTCATATTTTTTATAGAGTTTGAAACGGGTTTTTCTAAAAGTATATCAATATTATTTTGTATTAAATTGTTCATAATTTTCTCTCTAAAAGAAGAGGGATTACACAATATTGCAAAGTCTGGTCGAGATTTTATCGCTTCTGTAATATTATTAAAAACTTTATAATTCCTAAAAATTTTATCAATTTGATTAAAATTTTCTCTTGATCTACAGAGAGAAATTTTGATTGATGGAAAATTATTAGAAATGATCCTTAAATATTTTTTACCCATATTTCCCATTCCAATTAATAATATATTCTTAACTTTCATTTTTCTAATTTTTCAAAAAGCTATATAGATTAATTCTAAAATTAAATTTATTTTTTTATTAATTAAGTTTATTTGCTTTTAAATATTCTTCTTTTCTTCCAACGTCCATCCAATCTTCATGTAATATGTATGCCCCAACTTTGATTTTTTTATTTATACAATTCTGAATGAAAGTTGTCATATCAATTGGATGATTTTTTTTTATATTTCTTAATACTGAAGGATCAATCACATAAATGCCAGTATTTACAAAATGTCTTGTTATAGGTTTCTCTTTAATGCTTTCGACTTTTGAGTTAGATAAATTTACAGTTCCAAAAGGAATTTTATTCTCAAAGACTCTAACTGCCATTGTAATTTTATTTTCATTTTTCTCATGAAATTCAATTATCTTTTGTATATCTATTTTTGCAATTACATCTCCATTTATTACTATAATAGGAGTTTTTTTAAGATTCTTTGGTAAAAAACTTAAGCTACCAGCTGTTCCTAAAGGTTTTTTTTCGTAAATATATTTAATATTTACATTCCATTTAGAACCATTTCCAAAATAATTTATAATTTTATCTGCTTTATAATGTGTAGATATATAATAATTTTTAAAATTTGAGTCTATAAACCTACTCAAAATTACTTCTAACATTGGCTTATCATTGATTTTGAGCATTGGTTTTGGAATTTTTTTTGTTAAGGGCATTAATCTTTTCCCATAACCTCCAGCCATTATAAAAACTATATTTTCTCTAATTTTTGGAAAAGCTAAACTTTGAAGAGTTTTAAGATCAATTACTTTTAAAAATTTATTTACGATTGGTACATGATGGATATCATGCTTTTTCATTAATTTTATAATTTGTTTATCTTCAGTATTTTCAAGCGCATAAATTGGTTTTTTTTGCATTATTCTAAAAACCTTAGAATTTATATCTACTTTTTTTAGTAAAGATCTTCTGATATCTCCATCGGTTACTGTACCTATAAGTCCACCATTTTTGTTTACCACTGCTACTATTCTTGAACTAGTAGTATTTAAAATATCAATTGCCTTTTTAATAGATATGTCTTTTTTAATTAGAATTTTTTTTAAGTTTTTTTTCATTTTAATTTATCTCTACTAGTATTTGTCACACCTGACTTCACAATTGAATTCTTTGGGACATCTTTTACTAAAGTAACTCCTGGATAAATTATTGAATTGTCACCGATATTAATATTATTTATTATTGAAACTCCAGTTGAAATATGGACAAAGCTTCCAACTCTAACATTTCCAGAACAAACAACACCAGGACATATATGAGAGTAGTTTTTAATTTCACAATCATGATCAATGGAGGATTGAGAGTTAACTATTGTACCTTCTCCAATATTGCTTCCAGGTCCAATAATTGCTCCAGCCATAATTTGTGCCCCATCAAGTATCTTTGTATTTTTTGAGATTATTGAAGAGGTATGAATTGTACTAATAAATTTAAAGCCAAAATCTAAATATTTCTTTGATAATTCATATCTTTTATTGTCGTTTGGTAGAGAGCCTAGACCATTTACAAGGTTTATTTCCTCTGAGTCAAAATTAGCAATCACCTCTTCATCAGTGAAGTTTTTAAACTCATAGTTATCTATTTTTGAATTATTCAAAGTTGCCACACCTAGTATTTTGATTTTTCTTTCATTCAAAATATCAATAATTACTTTTGCATGCCCTCCGGCTCCTAAAACTATTACGGGTTTTTCTTTACTATTCATTGATCAATTCATTTTTCTCGTAATTTTTCTTACTTTTTTTGCCAATAAAATTCCAAAATTTTTTAGGACTTATCCCTGTACCTGGTCTTTTTGCTGTTAAATTTGATAAAGTAAAAAGTTCTTTTTTTTTTATACTTATTGCCGCGCACAAACTTTTTCTACTAACTAATTTATTACTTTTTTCTGATTCCGTAAGTTTTTTTTTTCCAGATCCAAGTGCAATCTCGATATTTCTTATTGAATTTACCATTAATTCGAATTCCTTGGGCATTAATGAAGCCTTATGATCTGGCCCTAACATTTTTTTATCAAGTGTTAAATGTTTTTCTACAACACATGCTCCAAGTGAAACAGCTGAAACTGCAGCCTCTACTCCAGGTGTATGATCGGAAAATCCAACTTGAGTTCCAAATTTATTCTTTAATGTTTTGATTGCTAATAAATTACTATCTTTAAATTGGCTTGGATAATCTGAGGTACAATGAAGTAAAATTACATTCTTTTTAATTATTTTTTTACCTTTTAGTGAATTAAATGATTTCATAAACTCTTGTAAACAAGGTTTTTTTTGAGGATTTAAATATCCAAAAGCGATTACACTTAAAGCATCTGTTATTTCTGATATATTAGACATACCTGTGGATAGTATTATTTTTTTTTTAGAAAGAGCATGATTTAGCAAGAAGGGTAAATTAGTTAATTCACCTGAAGCAATTTTAAAAATTTTCGGCTTAATTTTTTTATTTACAAAATCAAAACTTTCTTGATCAAAGCAAGATAATAAAAAATCAATTTTTTTTTTTTTGGAATAATTCTTTAATAACAACATTTCTGAGTTACTTAATTCTAATCTCTTAAGCATTCCAAGCTGAGAGGATTCTTTTTTGTAGAATTTTTTTTGGTAATTAGCTTTATCAGCGCTAGGGGTTGTTAATAAATTAGATTTAAAAGATTGAAATTTAATAGCATCTGCACCTATTTTTGATGCTTTATTTATTAATTTTTTTGCTAAATTTATTTTTCCATTATGATTTACACCAGCCTCAGCAATTATATAAGTCCTCATATTATTTTATTTCTTTTAGTATCATAAATGCCTCAGCATATTTAAAATTGGACATTGCACCTCTCAATGTCGCAAGTGCTTCCATTCCTTTTTTACTACGAGGAAACGGGTGTGGTTTAAATTCACTTTTATATATTTTTGCAATTTGTAATTTTCTTTTCATAAATTTCTCAATATTTATAAACAAATTAGGTTTAAATACTGAAGAATTGTCTAAATTAAATTCCGTTTCAGAAAGAGTTTCGTAAGCACGGATCGAGGTAATATATTTTTTTCTAAACTGTTTAGTGCAACTCATTACCGTTTGAAAAGTTATTCTGTGATCTGAGTGAACATCATTTTGAAATGGTAAATAAATAATTGAAGGCTTAATATTTTCAATCTTTTCATTAAATCTTTCTAATAATAATGAGAAAGAATAAGTATCTAGTTTAGTTGCTTCAAATTGTAATTGTATTTTTGATTTAAATTTATATTTTTTATAAACTTGATCAATTTGTTTTTGTCTTTTGGCTATTGAACTTTTTGAAAAACCTGAATTTTCATGCATTCTTGTTGCTATCATCCAATAAACATCATCACCATAATCAATATGCCTCAATATAGTTCCACCACACCCAAGTGTTTCGTCGTCTGGGTGAGGAGCAATAATCAAAATTTTTTTTTTCATTAATAAGTTATATCCTTAATTAATAATTTTTTATTAATTTTTAGTTTCGATAAGATATTTGCAATTCTTTTTCCTGCTCTACCATCACCATAGAGACTCTTGCATTTGGAGACTCTATTTATGTAACTCTTATCATAAATAGCCCTTTTTATGGCTTTTTTTATTTGTTTAATATTATGATTTACAAATTGAACATTATTTGAATGTAATCTCTTTTTTTGTCTATTGCCTATATTTACTACTGGTAATTTTAATGCTGGGGCCTCTAAAATTCCTGCACTAGAATTTCCAATAAGACAACTCGAGTTTCTGAGAAGATTAACAAATATTTCTCTACTTAAATTTTTGACAGTACAAATAAATTTTAAGTCATTAAACTCTTTAATGGCTTTAAGAATATCTTGATTTCCTGCATCAGAATTGGGAGATATCACAATTGTTTTAATTTTTAATTCTTTAATTGCATCGAGTGTAATCTTCATTTGTCTGTAAGAGTCTTTATACTCTGAGGACAAAGGATGTTGAATTAAAATTATATATTTCTCGTTATACTCAATCTTGAAATTGATCAATTTAGAAATTTTTTTAGATGAAATTCTTTTTTCTATTTTCAATCTATCAATACCTGGGTTACCAACATTAAAGACTCTGAATGGTTGTTCTCCCATTTTTAATATTCTTTTTTTACTTTCAATATTTGTTGCAAAATGAATATGAGATAATTTCGTTACAGCATGACGAATTTGGTCATCAATATTCCCAACAACTCTATCTCCACCAGAAACATGTGCAATAGGAATATTCATATAAGAGCCAACTAATGCGACTGTAATTGATTCTTCTCTATCACCAGCAACAATAAGTAAATCAGGCTTATACAGAATAATTGATTTCATTAAATCTTTTATTTGAATACTTATTCCCTTTATTCTAGATACAAGAGAATTGGAGTTAAATAATGACTTTGACTTTCCAAAAATATTAAAGTTATCTTTAATAATTTCCCTGACAGTGTATCCGTGTTTTTTGGATAAGTGAGCTCCTGTTACAAATAAGGATAATTTTATATTTTTTTTTTTTGATAATTCATAATAAACTGGTTGCATTAAATCATATTCTGATCTTATTCCTGTTATTGCTAAAATTTTAATTTTATTTTTTTTCATATGAAAAATAATTCTCCCACTCTAACCCACAGTTCATAATCATATCTATGGCTGACAAATCATTTAAAAAATTAATTTTTTCATGCATTTGTTTATATTTCAATGGGAATAATGGCGGATTAAATTTCAAATTAATATTGTTATTAATAAATTTCTGTTTTAATAGATAATCTTTTGCTCCAACACCCGATATATATTCTGTGGCACCTACCTCTTTACAAAGATTAATTAATAAGTCTGTTGCCTTTCCATTTACTTTTATATCACTACTTTTAATTATTCTAGTTTTTATCATAAGTATCTTTAAAATTTGATTTATTAATGCGATATTTAAATCAACCAGCTTACTCCAATTTTTTTCAAAAATTATTTTAAAATTATCTATGTAATTCTCAAAATATTTAGCTTTTCCATAGTTTTGAATTATTGACTGCAAGTGTTTCTTTCTCCAATTTACTTTATTGTCAACCAAAACCCGATTAATTATTTGATTATTGCTTTGATAAACGGGAACAGTAAGCCAATGATAACCATTTGATGTTTTGATTTTGTTTCGATTTTGTAAGCCATTTTTTTGGAAATTTACGTTATCTAAAATTATAAATAGATCGCAGTTTTTAATTTTAAGAAAATAAGGCATCCAAGGTAAGTATTGAGGTTGATGTATTGAAACTCTCATTTTTTTTTTAAAATTTCTAAAAAATTGTTAACTACATATTTGGCGTCCTCTGTGGTCATATTTTGATGACAAGGTAAACATAAATGTCTTTTTAAAATATTTTCTGAAAAAGGCAGGTGTCCTTTTTTTATATTATAAATTTTTTTTATAACAGGTTGAAGATGAAGTGGAGGCTTATAAGCTGCATCAGCTTGTACACCTTTTTTCATTAATTTTTTTATTATTTTGTCTCGATCATACTTACTTCCTAAAATAATTGGAAACTTCCAAAATGATGATTGGTTTAATTTTTTTGGCGTTACTAAAAAAACATCCTTTAATCTTTTAAAGCTATTTATATAAATTTTTGCAATATCTCTTCTTCTTTTAAGATTTTTGTCTAATTTGCTTAACTGAATGCGTCCTAACAGTGCAGAAATTTCGGTCATTCTTACATTTCTTCCTGGATTGACATAAACTTCATTTTTATTGAAAATGTCTCTACCTCGATTTTGATAACTTCTTGCAAAATTTGCAATATTTTTTTTGGAAGTAGTCAACATTCCTCCCTCTCCACTTGTAATAATTTTAGTTGGATAAAAAGAAAAACATCCCACATCTCCTATTGAACCAGCTTGTTTTCCATTGATAATTGCTCCTGGAGTGTGAGCTGCATCTTCAATTAAAAATAATTTATTTTTTTTGCAAAAATCTAAAATCTGCATAATATCTGAAGATATCGTTCCTGCCATGTGAACTATGATTAAACCTTTTGTTTTTTTTGAAACTTTTTTTTTAATATCATTTATGTCAATATTAAGTGTTTCTTTTTTAATTTCACAAAATATGGGAGTACCTCCAGACAAAGTAACAGCCATAGCAGTCGCAATAAATGACTGAGATGGAACTAGAACTTCTTTATTTTTAACATTAAAAAATTGCAAAGCTGCTTCAAGAGCTGAAGTGCATGAATTCATAGCAATTGCATATTTGGTATTTATTTTTTTTGAAAACTGTTTTTCAAATAATTTTACATTTGGACCCATGCTTAAAGATCCATCTAATATATTTGTTAACTCATGTTTAATTTTAATTTTATCTTTAATAGTAAAATGAGGTTCAGCTATGTTTATTTTTTTCATAATCAATAGTTTTTTTTGACTGTTTAAGAATTTCTTTTTTTAAATTTATATTACTTATCTGAAGATATTTTCTTAATTTTATATTTTGTAACACAAAATTACCAATTATACTTTTTTTTTTAGACAACTTTATTTCACTTTTAGAATTAATATTTTTACAAATCATATTTGCAACTGAAAGGGAACTTAGAGACTGTCCAGAACTTGTATTAAAAATATAAAATTTTTTTTTATGTGTCTTATTGATAATTCGTAAAATTATATTATTAAAAAATTCAATTGTAATATAATCTCGACTTATATTTCCTTTAGAATATAAAACTATATCTTCATTATTTTTAGCCTTGTCAATAATATAGTCTATATTGCCACCTCCCCCAATAAACCCCGTCAATCTAAGAGAAAAATACATTCCATCATTTAATTTCTGATAAATTTTTAACCAATTTTCACAATTTATTTTTGACGCAGAATATGAATTAAAACTTGGATTTAAAGAAAAATTCTCACTTATTTTCTTTGATCTAGCATTACCATAAACATATTGAGACGACGCAAATATAAACTTTTTTGTTTTATTAGTAACTGACTCTAAAGTGTTTATTAATGCTAATTCATTTATTCTAAAAAACTTATCAATAGAAGCTTTTTTACCAATAGTAATTCCGCATAAGTGAATTACACAATGAAGTTGAATACCATCTCTTAAATTAATTTTTGATTTTGATAAATCACATTTTATCCATTTGATTTTTTTGTTTTGAGAATATTGCGCAGGTATGTTTCTTCTATAAACACAAATTAGCTCAAAGTTTTTTTGTAATAGTTTTGAAATTAATTTTTGTCCTATATAACCTGAAGCACCTGTTATCAAAATTTTTTTTATTTTCATTTATGTTTAGTATTAAATTATTATTTGAAAAAATAAAAAAATTCTTTTATTAAATTTGTAAAGAAATATTTATTATTTAAATATTACATTCAAATCAGATAATTAAAATACTTCATATCTTAATTTCCATTTATTATTTTCTTTTTTCCAAATATCTAAATTTCGCCATTTTTCCATACACTCAAAAAGCTCTACTTCTTTCATATCATGGTATTCTAAAAATTCATTTAGATACTCATGCGGAAATTCATATTGTTTTTTCAAAACTATTTCTACAGCTTCCTCTCTTGACATTCGAGAATTCCATATTTGATAACAAGTTTGGTCAGTAGGACGCCAAAATCCAAATTTTAACATTTTAAACCATATATGTATTTCACAAAGTTTTTCATCAATGTTATCATAGGATAAGATATTTCCAGAAAGTGGACCTTTTTTTCTGTCAATAAAGCCATAATTTTTAGAAAATTTATAGTGTTCATGCCCATCCCATCGATAGAAATGACTAAGATAAATACTTTTGATATTTAAATTTCTTATCTCATCTTTACTTGGATGATTATAAAAATATAGTTCGTTCTGAGGGATTCTCCCATCCAATAATTCATAAAGTGATACTTGATTAAATAAATCATTTGAAATTAAATCTTCAGCAGACCCCTCTTTTCTTGATGTTTCAGAAATATTTCCTCCAAATTCAACTCCAATATCTTCTCCCCAAACAACTAATGGCGCTTTTGTATTTAATGCTGCTCTTGCAACACCAGCAAACACAACATAATGTTCTCCGTAATTTGGATTGCCAAGTTCTAACATTCCAATTTTTCTTATTTTTTGGTGGGTGCTTGGTCTGACATTTACTTTTAATAAATCTACTGAAATATTATCAACTAAAGAATTAAGATTTCTAATACCTTCATAAGTTTGAATATGAGATGAAATATTAACACACAAAGTTTTTAAGTTGTGAACTTTACTCATCATGAAGGCTTGATATGTGCTATCTTTACCTCCGCTAACAGGCACAACACATTCATAACCATTGCCATTAGTACCTCTGATTTTATCACACAATTTGCTCAAATAATCTTTCCTCAAGTTCCAATCTATATTTTTTTTTATCTTGGCATTTAAACATGCTCCACAAATTTGGTCATCATTGAAATAAATACCTGGTTTTGTATTAGGCATCACACAACTTTTACAGTACTTCATTTATTTAAATTTTTATTCCACTTACCTTGATAATTTGAATAGCCTTCAGGTCTATCTTCAAGTGATCCATAATTATATTTATCAATGTAATTTCTTCCCATAAGCAGATATTTATTTATTTTGGTGTCATCTTCAGTTCTTTTAGTTAATTTATACTCATATTGATTTTCAATTTCTAATTTAATTTTATCATGATTTTCAACCTTTTCATGATTTGAAATACAATCTTTTAAACTCCAATCTCCACTTTTTGACTTAAGCCAAATTTTACTATCTCTTTTATCATAAACATAAGACCAAAATTCTTCCTCTTTCATTTCTATCCAGTCTAAAAAAATACCTAGATCATTTGGTTTAATTTCGCGATACTTTAAAATATTCCTAACCCCTTCAGAACGTGTCATTCTTTTTAATCTTATTTCTCTAGAAGTATGATCTGTTACTTTGCTGTAACCTAGTTTAATATATTTTAAATAATCATGTAAACCTGCAGAATGAAAACAATGTACATCTTCATAACTATTGAAAGTTCTCTGCTGTTTTGCAGTTTCATAACCATAGAGATCTATCATTTTCTCATGCTGAGTTTTTGAATCCCATCTTATATAATTACTTAGATAAATTCCTCTGATACCAATCCTCTCTATTTCATTATCATATGGGTAAATATAGTTTTGTATTTCAGATCTTTTTAAATTAAAATTATCATCTATTAAACTTTCAGCAGAATACCCCATAAGAGCATGTTCTTTCCTACATCTTTCAGTCATTTCTGCTTCATCCAAATGAGAATACATACCAGTTTGTTCGGACCAGCCATTACAACCCCATATTATAAGTGGAATTTTATATTTAACTGCAGTCTGAACTGGAAAAGTAGTGTAACCTGCTAATACTTGCCAATAAATACTTCCAAATAATTGTAAAGTTTTTTTTGTAATTTTTTTTACTAATTCTGGTGAATTAGTTGACATGAGTAAATCACAATCAAAAACTGTTGATAAATTTGCAAGATTTCTAATACCAACTCTAGTATTATAATGGGAGTTATAATTAACAATTAATGGATTCATTTCTAGTATGTTTTTAACTATATGTAGAGTAAAATAACTATCTCCTCCACCTGTGACCGGAACAATACAGTCAAAATTATCACCCTTAATATTTTTCTTAGCGTTTCTAATAATTTTCTTTAATTTATTTAATCTCTCCTCCCAATTAATTGTATCTTTCTCTTCATGAACTCTACATCCCATGCAAACGCCCTCACTATCAAAAATCATACCGTAGGGATTATTATTTGGGTAAGTACATCTTGAACAATATTTCACTGTGATCCTTTTTTATAAGACTCTAATTTTATTTTTGACAACTCACTTGAGTCTAATAAATTTAGACGACCTTGTTCATCAAAACTTCTGAAGCTATAACTCGCATCAGTATCAATTCTAATATCAATTTTTTCCTGCAACAAATGAGATTTTGCAATAATTGTGCTATGTTCACTATGCAAAAAAATATTTGCTGCAGCTACTGCAGATGCAAAACCCTCGTTTATTCCAGGTGCAAAATGTGATACCTTGCCAACACCTCCGATAGCAATAACTGGAATATTTACATTTTTTGTTACAAGTTTTATTAATTCAATATCATACCCTTGTTTTTTTCCATCTCTATCAATTGAGTTAATAATTATTTCTCCCGCCCCTAAGCTTTCACACTCAGCTGCCCAATCTTCCACTTTAATCTCATGTTCAAATTTACCGCCTTGAGAATATACAAAATAATCTCCTTCATCGGATCTTTTTGCATCAATAGATACAACGGCGCACTGAGTACCAAAAATTTCTGCTATATTTGTTATTATAGATTTATTTTCAAAAATATATGAGTTTAAACATACTTTATCTGCACCGTAATTAAGAATAGATTTTACATTATCAATTGATCTTATACCTCCACCAACTGTCAAAGGAACAAAAGCTTTCTCTGACAACATTGAAAGCATTTCTAAGTCAAAGATTTTCTTATTTTTTGTAGCGCTAATATCTAATAATATTATTTCATCTACATCCCATCTTGACACAAATTCTACAGTAAATTTTGGTTGACCTATGGGTAAATATTTTTCAAATCCAACACTTTGGACTAGAAGATTATCTTTTATCAAGAGACAAGCTATTAATCTTTTTTTTAACATTAAAATAATTTATTTCTATATTAATTTTAAGAAATTCCTTATCATTTGAATTCCTTTACTATGACTTCTTTCTGGATGAAACTGAACTCCATAAATATTTTCATCTGCCACAGCTGCAACTATTGTAGATCCATAATCAACTTCTGCTAAGACATATTTTTTTTTACACACATATTGGTATGAATGTACAAAGTAAAATGCTGAATTATTTTGAATGCTTGCAAAAAGATTACTATTTTGTTTAACATCAATGTTATTCCAACCCATATGTGGAACGATCAAATTTTTATGTTTCTCAATTTTAATAACATCTCCCTCAATAAGTGAGAGGCCTCTGAATTTACCTTTTTCCTCAGAAGTATCAGCCATTAATTGCATTCCAAGACATATTCCCAAAAATGGAGTTTTTTTTACTTTTGTTAATTCTCTTAGTGGCTCTACTAAGTTTAACTGCTCAAGATTTTTCATTGCTTCTCCAAATGCACCTACACCTGGGAGTATAATGCCATCAGACTCATTTATTAATTTTAAATCTGAAGTTACGCAAGGTTTTACATTCAATTTTTTTAATACATTAAAAACAGATCTGGTGTTATTTATTCCATAGTCAATGATGCTAATATTTAACATTTTATTTTAAAGTATAATTTTAAATATTTTTACTAATTGTTATATCATTTTGTGAACACATCTTTAATAAAATACTTAAAAAGAAAATACCATAAACATTTAAAAAAAATGTTTTAAGTGTTCCAATGACAATAAAAGAGATTAGAAGAAAAGTTAATATTATATTTGTTTTTTTTTTTGAATGAAAAATCCTTATATTTTTGACTAAAAGATAAATTAAAGTGCTAACAAAAATTACTCCGGTTCCTCCTATTAACTGCACTAAATTAGAGTGGCTTCCCCATAAATCAATTTCTGTATTCACAAAAAGATAATCATCAATTATATGATATCCAACTCCAAATCCAAAATTTTCTAAACTCACTGATAATGCTAAAAATATATTA
>MDTB01165166.1_pt1 | contig 32183 bp, 30 predicted proteins | sample 811161 | NCBI WGS metagenome assembly MDTB01 (sample SAMN05326650, study PRJNA326480) | marine metagenome | isolation source: seawater | place: Mediterranean Sea | collected 2009 | reverse complement strand
TTGAAAATGCTGAGGAGGCAAAAAATGCTGTGGCGGCTGTCAAATATCCACCAAAAGGAAGTCGGGGAGTATCTGGCTTCTCGAGAGCTAATTTTTATGGGAGAGTCGGCGATTATTTTGCGCATGCAGACAACGAGATTTGTTTGATGCTTCAAGTTGAATCAGTAACCGCCATTAAAAATATTCCTGAAATCGCAGCTATTGAAGGAGTAGATGTTATTTTCATTGGCCCAGCTGATCTTGCTGCCGATATGGGTTTCCTAGGGCAACCTAGACATCCAGAGGTAAAAAAAATAATGCGTGAAGCGATAAAGACTATCAGATCTGCGGGCAAGGTGGCAGCAACGTTAGCGTTTGTCGAGGAGGATGCAAAAGCCTGGGTAGATGAGGGGGCCCAGTTGGTCGCAGTTACCTCTGATATGTCTATGCTAACCGGACAGGCGAATAAAATTGCAAAGCGCTTTGGTTAACTAATTGTTAGGAGAATACGATGGCATCAATCTCAGTCGAAAGTATTGATCAACTAATAGCCTCTACTGGTAAAGAATTGGCTAAGAGCGACTGGCTGGAAATCACTCAAAGTATGGTAGATAACTTTGCTGACGTAACCGGTGATCCGCAATGGATTCATATTGATAAAGAAAAAGCGGTGGCTGAATCACCTTTTGGCGGGACCGTTGCACATGGTTTTCTAACGGCTTCGCTGATGGTGTTTTTCATGAATAAATCGATTGAAATGCCATTTTCAAATATGGGAGTCAATTATGGTTTTAACAAACTACGCTTTACGTCACCGGTGTTAGTGGGATCCAGATTACGATCGTGTTTTACAGTAAAGGAGGTAAAAAAAATCGAAAATGGAGTACAGATTGTCTGGAATGTCATTATGGAGTGTGAAGGACAAACAAAACCAGTGTTGGTTGCTGATTGGGTGACCCGGAGATATCAATGAAGGAGGGAAAATAAAATATGAATGATTTCAGGTTGGGATATGGCTAAGGAAGATTTTAATTTTTCTACTAAAATTAGGGTCAGGTGGGCGGAGGTAGATAAGCAAGGTATTGTTTTTAATGCGCACTACCTTTCTTATTTGGATATAGGTATAACGGATTATTATCGAGCTATCGGCCACCCCTACTATGGTCCTTTTCCTGAGACAGGAACAGACTTATTTTTGAAGTCAGCATCTATAGAGTACCATTTTTCGGCGGAATTTGATGATTTGATCGATGTATATATGCGTATCTGCCGAATTGGAAATACAAGCTTTGAGTTTAGAGCCGAAATTTATCGGAAAGACACATTATTAACATCGGGGGGATTGATATACGTGAATGCTGATGCCAATAGCCACAAACCCACCAGAGTACCGGAATTTCTGAGGAGCGCATTTTTGAGCTTTGAGAAGATCAGGCCTGAGGAATAGTTTTAAGTGGGCGGATCGCGTAGAATATTAATTCAATCGTAATGTTTTCAGTCTAACCATTTTAAAAGGCTGACCTAGAAATATCTTTAAATGACAAAATGATAGACATTCATAAATAAAAACTAAATCTTAAGGAGTTTAATAAATGGATTTTGATTTTTCACCGAAAGTGCAACAACTTCGTGAGAAGCTACTCGATTTCATGGATGAAAATATTTACCCGAATGAGCAGCGGTTTTTGGAGGAAGTGGCCAAGAACCGTAGTGAAAAAAACAATCCTTGGTTACCAACCGAAGTCGTTGAAGGGTTAAAGCCGAAAGCGCGTGATATTGGGCTTTGGAATTTGTGGCAACCCAAGGATCATGGAGGCCAACTAACGAATTTAGAGTACGCGCCGTTGTGCGAAATCATGGGTCGAATGCAGTGGGCATCTGAAGTCTTCAACTGTTCTGCTCCAGACACAGGAAATATGGAAACTCTTCTTAGATACGGTACCGAGGAACAGCAAAACAAATGGCTTATGCCAATATTGAATGGTGAGAATAGATCAGCTTTTCTGATGACAGAGCCGCAAGTAGCTTCATCGGACGCTACAAACATTGAGTGTCTTATCAAAAGAGACGGAGACGAGTACGTTATCAACGGTGAAAAATGGTGGTCTTCAGGTGCGGGGGATCCTCGGTGTAATATATTTATAGTCATGGGAAAAACAGATCCGGATGCCAGTCGCCACACGCAGCAATCAATGGTGCTTGTACCAGCTGATTCCAAGGGTGTAAAAATAGAAAGGGCTCTGTCGGTTTTTAATTACGATGATGCTCCGCATGGACATATGCAGGTCACCCTAAGGGACGTCAGAGTCCCGCAGGCCAATATACTTTTGGGAGAAGGGCGAGGTTTTGAGATTGCCCAGGGTAGGTTAGGTCCGGGTAGAATTCATCATTGTATGCGTATAATTGGTCAGGCAGAGAGAGCACTCGAGCTGATGTGCAAAAGATTAAAGGCGAGAGTGGCGTTCGGTAAGCCAGTTGTCGAACAATCTATTTGGCATGAGCGTATTGCGGAATCAAGAATTATGATAGAGCAGGCAAGACTTCTTACATTGAAAGCTGCTCATATGATGGATACAGTTGGAAACAAAGTGGCTAAAGCAGAGATTGCAATGATCAAGGTTTTAGCGCCTAACATGGCCCAACAGATAATGGATTGGGCGATACAGGCCTATGGAGGGGGTGGACTGAGTCAGGATTCGCCGCTAGCTAGCATGTTTTCCCATAATCGAATTCTGCGTCTTGCAGATGGACCAGACGAGGTTCACCGCCGAACAATCGCCAGATTAGAGCTTTCCAAGCAATACATGGAAGAAAAAAAGGATATTCATGACAATAAAACGTACCTTTGAAATTTGGTCTATTTGGTAGCTGGACATGACTTAAGTATCTAAATAACCTTGGAAAAATTTTTTGTTAATATTTATTCTCTAAAAGAGAATGAGTATCATTAAAAAAAACAATTAAAAACAAGGCGTTCTACAGTTTTGTATATCTTGAAACCAATGCAAAGTTGGTGTACCTTGCTTGTCATAACTAGGAATAGTTATAACTTTAAAGTTATATTTTAATAAAACGAAATAAAAACCACCTGCTTGAAAGGGGGAGTTACAAATGAAAATAAGTTTCCGTCTTAATGGGAAGCGAACTAGTGTCGATGTTGCTCCAGACACCCCGTTGCTATGGGTTGTTAGAGACACGTTAGGCATGACAGGTACCAAATTTGGTTGTGGTAAAGCCTTATGCGGTGCGTGTACAGTTCATCTAAATGGTATGGCAGTTCGCTCATGCCAAACACAAATTGGTTCCGTCGCTGGTCAAAAAGTTACGACTATAGAAGGCCTCGGAGGGAATCATAAAGTACAACGTGCATGGATGGCTTTGGACGTTCCACAATGTGGTTACTGTCAGTCAGGTCAGCAAATGCAGGCTGCAGCTCTGTTAGCAAACAATAGGAATCCTAACGACCAAGACATCGACGCTTGGATGTCGGGAAATCTATGCCGCTGTGGTACTTATCCTCGTATTCGCGCCGCCATTAAGGCAGCTGCGAAGATGTCCTAAGGAGGCTAAGAAATGGGAAAAATGGAAAATGTTTTAAAAAATGAAAATCGCCGTGACTTTTTAAAAGCAAGCGGAGCTGGAGTTGGTGGGTTGGCTTTAGGTTTTTCACTCCAACTCGGACCTAAGATTGCTCAGGCTGCGACTAGTCACTCTCCAAACGCATGGATCAAGATAGGAACCGACAACTCGGTTACGATCATGGTTGCTCGTTCCGAGATGGGTCAAGACGTCTACACATCTATGCCGATGTTGGTGGCTGAAGAGTTGAACGTGGATCTTAACAAGGTCAATGTGGAATTCGCTCCTCCGGCTGAGGTATACATCAACGCGCTACTAGGTGGTCAGTTGACTGGTGGATCAACCTCAGTTCGTGATGCATGGGAAAAGCTGCGTAAAGCTGGAGCCTCAGCTCGTATGATGCTAATCGCCGCTGCTGCTGACGAGTGGGGTGTGGACGCAGGGAAATGTTCTGCTGAAAACGGTGTTGTCAAAGGGCCCGGAGGGAAAAAGGCTAAATATGGAGACTTAGCTGAAAAAGCGTCTTCTATGGAAGTTCCCAAAGAGGTTCCATTAAAGCCTAAGAGCGAGTGGAAATTTATCGGAAACGTTAAACAAGCTCGCCTGGATACCAAGGCCAAAGTTTTGGGTACAGCAGGGTTTGGAATTGATACCCGTGTTCCTGGGATGTTATATGCTGCTGTTTGGATGCCTCCGCAAACTATGGGTGCAAAGGTAACCTCATATGACGACTCCAGAGCCAAAAATGTCCCTGGTGTTAAAGCAGTGGTTCAATACAGCCGTGGAGTGGCCGTTGTTGCGGATAGCTATTGGACTGCGAAAAAAGCCAAAGATATGCTCAATGTAAAATATGATGCCGGTCCAAATGGCAGCAAGGATATGGGCATGATCTGGGAGGAGCTTGAATTAGGCGCTGTTGAGCCAGGGGTGACATTCAGAGAATCTGGCAATGCAGACGAGGGTATGGCAAAAGCCTCCAAGACAGTTGAGGCTGAGTATCGCTTACCGTTTAAGTCACACTCTCCATTGGAGCCACAAAACACGATGGCTGACGTTAGGAGTGACAAAGCAATAATTATCACACCAACTCAGTTCCAACAGATCGTTCCACACGTGGTTTCCGGTGCCATCGGATTAAAGCCTGAACAAATCGAGGTCCATACTACCTTTTTAGGAGGCGGCTTTGGTCGTAGGGTCGAGACTGACTATTGTATTGACGCTGCTGAAATTTCAAAAGCAGTTGGCGCCCCAGTTCAAATGATCTGGAGTCGCGAGGACGACATGATGCATGATTCCTATAGTCCTGGTGGAATATACAAACTTAATGCAGGACTAGATTCCAGCGGAAAAATGGCTGCCATGACTTACAAGGCAACTAGTCCGTCGATCTCGGCTGTATTATTCCCAAGTCTCGTGAAGGACGGTATCGATCCTTTTGCAGTTGAAGGAATCGATAACTTCCCTTACGCAACTCCGGATATGAAGTTTACTTACCAATTAACCGATGTTGGTGTTAGACCTGGTTACTGGAGAGCTGTATCGCACAACAATAACGTGCCAGCTTTGGAAAGCTTTGTAGACGAGTGTGCACTTGCTGCGGGTCAGGATCCTATCGATTACAGAATGTCGCAATTCGATATGGATGAGTCCGGTGCCAAGAAACACAAATGGTCAGGCCTCTCTTCAGGCATCGCTGAAGGCAAGCGTATGAAGAAGGTGCTCGAGGAAGTGCGCAAGAAGTCCAACTGGGGTAAGAAAATGCCTGCAGGTAAAGGTCAAGGTGTAGCAATAATGGAGGGTTACAACACCGTTATCGCTGCCGTCGCTGAAGTGTCTGTTGATTCTTCGAATGTAGTTACATTGGAGAAAATTACTTCTGTGGTTGACGCTGGACAATTGGTCCATCCGGATCAGGCACTAGCTCAAATGACGTCGTGCTTTGTGTATGGAATGTGCGCAGGTATGTACAGTGAGATCACTATACGTGATGGTGCTACCGAGCAAGATAACTTTGATACCTACCGTTTGGCGAGAATGAACGAGGTTCCAAAGGTTATGGATATTCACTTCATGCCGAGTGACGGTAGCTTTGTCGGAGGTCTAGGTGAGCCAGGTACAGCAGTGATCGTGCCCGCAATAGCCAACGCTGTATTTGCTGCTACAGGTAAGCGTGTTAGAGAGTTTCCGCTTACCCCGGAGCGCATCACAGCAGCCTAAAAGAAATCTAGACTATCAGTTGTTTTGAAATCTAGGTAGAAAAAGTAGTGACTAAAACCCCCGAGCCAAAAGCTTGGGGGTTTTTTTTTTTTGAAATAAATGTGTTATCGTCATAATTATGGTTTAGTTAGAAACGGGTGGATTTATGGATAGTGTTGACCAGCAAGTTTTGAGAAATAGTGTTTCTTGGTTTAAAGATGGTTACAAAGTGGTCCTGGCTACTATAGTTGATACTTGGGGTTCCTCGCCGAGGCCTCCGGGAGCAATGTTGGCAATTCGTGGCGATGGACAGGTAGTGGGTTCAGTATCAGGTGGATGTGTCGAGGACGACTTGATCGCCAAGATTAAGGAAAACTCATTGTCGATAGCAAAACCTACTTTAACCCTTTATGGTGTTACAAAAGCGGAGGCGCAAAAATTTGGTTTACCCTGTGGAGGAACCTTGAAAATAGTTTTAGAGCCACTTACGAAGGATTCCTTGGTGAGCGAATTGCTTGAGCGCGTAGAACGTCAAGAACTAACAAAGCGGACTCTCAATATGGAGACTGGTGAAGTTAAGCTAGGATTTGCGAACAGAGATGACGTATTAACGGCTGATGAGAAGTTTTTGTCAACACTACATGGTCCCAGGTGGAGATTATTGATTATTGGGGCAGGTCAGTTATCTGAATATATCGCTCAAATGGCGGAAGCGCTCGATTATTACGTTACCGTTTGCGATCCGCGCTCCGAGTATTCCGCTGGTTGGTCGGTAGGAGGCTCTACATTAACAAAAGAAATGCCTGACGATGTTGTTAACGCGTTGAATGTTGACGTTCATACAGCTGTAATCGCCGTTACTCATGATCCGAAGCTAGACGATCTCGCTCTTATGGAAGCCCTAAAATCTCCAGCATTTTACGTTGGAGCCTTGGGATCCCGTGTAACTAGCTTGCAAAGAAGAAAGAGATTGGCTTTATTCGATTTAACAGAAGATGAATTAGATCGTCTCCATGGTCCTGTGGGTTTAAGAATCGGGGGGAAAACACCACCCGAAATAGCGGTTTCGATCCTGGCTGAAATGACAGCGGTTCGTCATGGAGTTGCTCTGGAAACTATTGGCACAAAGGCCAGCAAAAGCATTACAGCTGAGGCTAAGTCTGAAGTTTTTGAGGTAGAGCCGAACTTGGCTTGAGTCGTTAATGAGATTTTGCACGACAGGCTAATTGATATTTGGGAGTACGAAATAATGCGGTTAAAAAATAAAATAGCTATCGTTACAGGAGGTGCATCGGGCTTTGGGGAAGGAATCGCAATACGGTTCGCCAAGGAGGGATGTAAGGTTGTTATTAACGATATTAACAAATCTGGCGGTGAGGCAGTAGCGAAAAATGTAAGATCAAATGGAGGGGAAGCTATCTTTGTCGAAGGGGATATCTCGACAAATGACGGGTGGAAGGTTTTAGTTTCGAGAACCCTAGAAGAATATCAGTCTTTTAATATCGTGGTAAACAATGCTGGATTTACGCATAAAAATCAGTCGATGTTTACGGTTCCAGAGGAGGACTTTGACCGAATATATTCTGTTAATGTTAAAAGCCTTTATTGGAGTGTAAAAAATGTGACCCCAGTATTAGAAAATTCTGATGGGGCCGTTATGATCACGGTAGCATCTGTCGCGGGTATCAGGCCTCGTCCGGGTCTTACATGGTATAACGGTAGTAAAGCGGCAGCCATTATCACTAGCCGATCGATGGCTGTAGAGCTAGCACCTAAAAAAATTAGGGTAAATGTTATAAATCCTGTAATGGGCGAGACGGCGATGTTGGAGGATTTTATGGGAATGGAAGATACTCCTGAAAATAGAGAGAAGTTTTTGAGCACTATCCCCTTAGGTAGATTAGCGCGCGCTAGCGACGTAGCTAATGCTGCTCTTTATCTCGCATCAGATGAAGCTGAACTAATCACAGGAGCATGTATTGAAGTTGACGGAGGTCGAACCATCTAGAAAAAAACCGATGGGGTTTATTCTCCGTCAAGAGAATGCCTGTATTCCGGTTTGCGACCTACCTAAAATAAGGGCATGGATATCGTGAGTTCCCTCGTAGGTATTTACTGCCTCTAGATTAAGGACGTGTCGAATGACATGATATTCGTCTGATATCCCGTTTCCTCCATGCATATCTCGCGATACCCGCGCGATGTCTAATGCTTTTCCACAACTGTTCCGCTTCACTAGAGAGATCATTTCTGGCGTAGCCTGGCCTTTGTCCATTAATCTTCCTACCCTAAGAACAGATTGTAGTCCAAGTGAAATTTCAGTTTGAAAATTAGCTAGTTTAAATTGAATTAATTGGTTCGAAGCAAGAGGTTTTCCAAACGCTTTTCTCTCCATAGTGTAGTTACGAGCCGCAATCCAGCAAAATTCAGCTGCACCGAGTGCGCCCCATGATATACCGTATCTAGCTTTATTGAGGCATCCGAAGGGTCCTTTTAGACCGCTAACTTTTGGCAAAAGACCAGCGTCAGGGACAAAAACATTGTCCATGACAATCTCTCCCGTTACAGAAGTTCGGAGACTGAATTTTCCTTCTATTTTTGGTGTGGTCAAGCCCTTCATCTCCCGCTCTAAGACAAATCCCTTTATCTTATTGTCGAGTTTGGCCCAAACTATGAAGATATCAGCAATGGGTGAATTGGTTATCCACATTTTTGAACCATTTAATAAATATCCATCATTTACTTTCTTTGCCGTTGTGAGCATCCCACCCGCATCCGACCCGAAATCTGGTTCCGTGAGCCCAAACGCACCAATGTGTTCGCCAGATGCTAGTTTAGGCAGATATTTTTGTTTTTGTTCTTCCGAACCGTAAGTGTAAATGGGGTACATCACGAGACTCGACTGCACACTCATCATTGATCTGTAGCCTGAATCAACCCGTTCAATCTCCCTGGCAATTAAACCGTAAGAAACATGATTTACTCCCGCGCAATCATAGCCTTTTAAGGTTGATCCAAGAAAGCCGAGTTCGCCAAACGATCTAAAAATATCTCTGTTAAAAAGTTCGTTCGCGTGCGCTTCTCTTACGTTGGGTAGAAGTTCAGTTTGACAGAATTCACGAGCTGAATTTGCAACTAAGCGTTCTTCTTCAGTCAATTGGTCGCATAGTAAAAGGGCATCGTCCCATTGAAAAACTTTTTGTTTGAAGGGTGCGTTCATAATGGCTCCTAATAATCCGTAAATTTTGTACTTACTTTCCCATAAACTCCAAAATCACCTGTTAATTCAGTAGTATCGATCAGTTGGATTGGAGTGATGCATGTTCCGGTTGTCACAATGTCATTCTTCCTGAGAAAATTGTCATGCGCTATTAATTCGTTTGCGATCCAGGTTAATGCTAGTAGTGGATCACCTAGAACATTTGATCCGATTCCTTTTGTAGGTGTTAGTTCATTATTTTGATAAGCCAAAACCTCGTGATTTACAAGATCCAACTCCTCACCGTTTGTCTCAATCGGTTCTCCTAATATAAGAAATCCTGCGCACGCATTATCAGCGATAATTTGTTCCTGACCTTCGCTCAGAAAATGGTTAAACCTAGAATCGGGAATTTCCATCGTGGGTATTAAAGTATTGATCATTTGGCTAATTTCATTTTTCTTATATTTACTATCTTTAGGAGGTATATCTGTAGAAAGCTGAAATGCAAATTCTAATTCCGCCACTTTCAAAAGATTGGTTTTTAGATTAATCTCAGCTCCATTTTTTTTTATCTTTGACTTTAAAAGAGCGCCTGCTAATGGCCCATCTACGCCAATATGTTTTTGCCCTGACTTGCTCGTGGCTGCTATTTTCCATCCGACCTGATGGTCTCCAGACTTTTGGACTACCTGTCTTTGGACTAAGTAAGCATCCTCTTTCGATTTGGGTTTTAGGTTTTTCGGAAGCTCATCCATTTTTTTTCCTGCGTTCCAACAATCCCAGATCTTTTTTGCAGCAACATCTAAATTTTCATTCGACATTTCAAACATAGATCTATATCAACTCCCAATTGGTTCCCGTACAACATTTTTTGGAATAATGTTAAAACTAATACTATCCAAATTGTGGGCTATTGCCTCACACCTTCGCTCGATCAGTCTCTCAGTCCATGCAGAGGAGTGAGGTGTCATCATAACATTATCCAAAAGACGAAAGTTAAAATCTGACGGTGCCTGCTTATCATTCCTTGATAGAGGGTATTTATACCATGTGTCAATAATGGCACCACCTATTATTTTTTCCTTGCAAGCCTGGTACAAGTCTTCCTCATCGATTAGCTCACCTCGAGCGATATTTATTATTACTCCGTTCTCCCCTATACATCTTAACTGCTCCAGTTTAATAATTTTTTCCGTTGTTTTGTCCAGCGGAGTAGATAAAAGCACAAAATCGGATTCATCTAATAGAGAATCTAATTTTGTCATTGGCATAATATCATCATTGATTTCCTTTGCCCTTTTTGCAGTCCTGTTACATGAAATTATTTTCATACCGAAAGCTTTAGCACGAACTGCCACCTCCCTGCCAATTCTTCCATAACCGACTATACCCAGGGTTTGTCCGAATAGCTCCTTATGTGGCGGACCAAACAAATATGATCCATACCAGTCTCCATTTCTTAGCGCATTATCATGTTTATCTATATCAGTTACCCACATTAGCATTGCAGCTAAAACATACTCGGAAATACTAATTTCATGTTCGTAAACATTACACACATAGGAATCCGGAGGTACCGAAAACAAATCTACACCGTTTGTGCCAGCTCCTTGGAGCTGCAGTAACTTTAGACGCGGTGCTGGAGGAAAACTTTCAGACCATGTCATCGATATAACAGCATCCGCGATTTTTAGTGCTTTTTTTAGCTCAAAATTATCATCAAAATCTACTGGTATTATCTTCCATTGGCTTTGCAGGTATTGAGGAATATATTTGTACCGTCCATTATCCTCATTTTTTTTTACTACTAAATTTTTCTCCAATTGTGAATATATCCTTATTTATCGACTAGCTCATCTATATTTGTAATTACGATTTGCTTTGTTATTCCATTCTCATCAATTACTACATGATCAGTGCCAATGATTGATATTTTCATACCAGCCCTGATGGTTTCATTTACTCGATAGTATTCTACTGGTTTTTTATTAATCGAGATTACCGCTACACTTTCTTTTTTATTTGACGCTTGAATTAACCCTTTAAGCTCGATATCTTCAACAATTTCATCCGTTTTAAATTTCGAGTCGAAAATATATTTAAGAGCCATTGGTACTTCAATATCTACACTATAGTTTTGTTTGTGAAATGCTGGAATGCTGGTGGGTGCGGCAATTTGGGATATCCAATAGCCGATAGAAAAAAAAATTAATAAAAGTAGACAGCTTGAAATTATTTTATTCATAAAAATCTATTAATATATATTTTTTCTATATTTATATTATTATAACAATTTTTTCTGACAGCCAATCATTAATTATTTTAAGACAAAATCGGTTTGATTTATTATTGAATTAATTGGTTTATCTCAATAATAGGCATCAATACGGCTAAGACAATAACTAACACGAACCCTCCCATACATAAAATCAAGGCAGGTTCTAAAAGATTAGCGATAAACAGTGTTCTTCGCTCTAGTTCATCTTCCTGAGATTTAGAAGCACGAGTAAGCATATCGGATAAAGAGCCGGTGATTTCCCCCGCTCGCGTCATGTGTATTAGTATTGGTGGAAAATTGCGATGCAAAGAAAGAGCTCTTGAGAGGCTCATTCCTTCCCTAACGTTTTCTATCACGATATCAATCTCTAGTTTCATTACGCTATTGGAAAGAGTGTTTTTACTGCTTTTAAGAGCTTCTAAAATTGGGACTCCAGCAGCCGAAGAAATTGCGAGGGTACTAGTGAATCTAACAGAATTTAAAGTCCTTTCGAATTTCCCGTAACCCGGAAAATTTAATAAGAAACTATGCCACTTAATTTTTATATTTTTATTACGCAAACTAAACCGGAAGATCATGAAAAGAAGAATAAAAAAAATGAAGAACAAAAGGCCCCAATCTAAGATTAAAGTTGAGACAGTTAGCATTACCTGTGTGAGTATTGGTAGATCTTGCTGGGTCTGTACGAAAACCGAAACTACTTGAGGAACAACATAGGTTAATAAAAAAATGACTACTAATAATGCTACGACTGTTACTATTGCGGGGTAAGTAAAAGCAAGTCGTACTTTGTTAATTAATGAGTGCCTTCGTTCTAAATATGTGGCTAACTGTGCTAGCACAGTAGATAAACGTCCAATTTGTTCTCCAGATCTTACAAGACCTCTAAACGTTTCTGAAAAATCTATAGGATATAACGAAAGTGCTTGAGAAAAAGCCATTCCTGAGTTAACTTCAGCTCGAATCGATGTTAGTAATTCTCTTGTATAGTTACGCTCGGCCTGCTCAATTAAAGCTGATAGCGCTTTTTCCAGCGGCAGTGATGCTTCCAAGAGAGATGCTAGTTGTCTGGTAAATAGTACTAATTCATTGAATGATAATTTTTGGGTGAAGAGAGTTTTTGTTGAGTACGATTGTTTGCCGGATTCCGAGTGAATTTCCTCAATATCGAGTATGGTCATATTTTTCGATCGGAGTTCGTTTTTTGCTGATCGAAGGCTATCAGAGGTAAGTGATCCGATTTCCTGCGTTCCCTCGCCGGATACAACCCTGTATCTATATGCTGGCATTGGCGTACTACTCTTTCGTTACCCTAATTATTTCTGATTCGGTTGTAATCCCGGTTTCAAGCCATCGCTCACCGTCTTCTCGCATATTCTTCATTCCGCCTTTACGAGCCATAAGCCTGATTTCTGATTCTGGAGCATTAGTATGGATAAGTTCTCTTAATTGTTCGTCTAGTACTAGCGTTTCATAGATTCCTATTCTTCCATCATATCCGGTTTTATTACAAGCACTGCATCCGGTTGCCTGCCACTCGGATTCAACTTTTTGTCGACATTTGATACACAATTTTCTGACCAAACGTTGACCTATAATCCCCATCAGAGAAGATGAAAGTAAAAAAGGTTCTATACCCATATCAAGAAGTCTTGTAATTGCAGCTACTGAATCGTTAGTGTGTAGCGTAGCTAGCACTAAATGACCAGTAAGTGAAGCTTGTACCGCAATCTGCGCTGTCTCTAAATCTCTTATTTCGCCTATCATTAGCACGTCTGGATCTTGCCTTAGAATAGCCCTAAGGGCCTTTCCGAAGTTTAGTCCAATTAGCGGATTAACCTGAGTCTGTCCGACTCCCGATAATTCATACTCTATGGGATCTTCTACCGTTAAAATATTACGTGCTGTTTCATTCAACTTTGTAAGAGACGCGTATAAGGTGGTCGTCTTACCTGATCCAGTAGGCCCTGTTACTAAAATGATGCCATTGGGTTGCGACAAAAGAGAATTCACTGCTTTTAAGCTATCAGAACTCATCCCCAGTTCTTTTAAATCTTTTCTGCCTTCTTCTTTATCTAAAAGTCTTAGAACAGCGCGTTCACCATAACCTGTTGGAAGGGTAGATACCCTAACATCGACAGGTTTTCCACCGATTCTTATTGTTATTCGACCATCTTGTGGAAGTCTTTTTTCGGCAATATCTAACTGCGACATAATTTTAATCCTTGAAACTAACGAGCTATGGATAGCTTTCTTAGGTCTCGCAATTTCTCTTAACTGTCCATCCACCCTGAATCTAACGATAGATATCGTCTCGAACGGTTCAATGTGAATATCAGACGATCCTTCTCGAAGAGCTTGTGTTAACAACGCATTAATCATTCGGATTACCGGAGCGTCATCTGCAGATTCTAGTAAATCCTCTATCTCTGGCATATCCTCTAATAATCGCGCTAAATCAACGTCTGATTCAAATTCATCTAAAACTTGAGCCGCATCGGTTGTAATATTTTGATAAGATTTTTTTATCGCAGTATCTATTTGGTTTTTGCTGGCAATTGTAAGCTCGATACAACCATATTTCCTATTTACCTCGCTGATTGCAAATGCTGGGGTTTCCCCGCAAGACCAAACCTGAACGTGATCACTGGCTCTAGCGATGATTGAAAATTTTCGGGCGAAACTAAACGGTAATAATCTCGCGTCATTTGGTAATTCCAGCATGTCAGTCACGCCTGGCCTATTCTTCTTCCATGTTATCCGATGCTTCATCTCCTGCAGCATTCTGTTTGATAGGTTTGAATCGCTTGCGGGTAAAGTTAATGGTATTTGGTAGAGAATTCATTAGCGTGTCATTGTCGTCACCAGGTAGTTGGGGGAGTATTGGAAATTCTTCAAATGACACATCTGGGTTAGTGGCGCCTATGTAGTCATAGCGATCAGCGGTGAGAGCCGAGCTTTCAATTGCGGTTCTCAATACGGTGGGTCGAATAAATACCATTAGGTTTGTTTTTGCTCGTGCTTTTGATTGAAACTGAAATAATCTTCCAAAAATAGGCAAATCTCCCAAAAGAGGTATTTTTTGTACTGTATCACTTATGGTGTCCTCAATTAAACCACCGAGGACGATAATATCCCCATCGTTCACTAGTACATGTGTTTCTAGAGACCTTTTATTGGTTATAAGCCCTGAGGTGGTTGTTTCTTGAATACTTGATGTTTCCTGATAAATAGCCATCTTAACAGTGCCACCCTCTGAAATTTGAGGTCGTATTTGCAAAGAGAGTCCTACATCTTTTCTCTCTATCGTTTGAAAGGGGTTGACGCCTGCGCTGGAGTTGGTAGCTGAAAATTGTCCGGTGATAAATGGTACATTTTTTCCGACCATGATTTTAGCTTCTTCATTATCAAGCGTAATTAAATTCGGCATTGATAAAATATTTGCTTTTGCAACATTTTCTAGTGCTGCTGCTAGACCAGTTAAACCTGAAACATCAGTGCTTTCGGAAAGATTTAATATGGCAGAGCCAGCAGAGTTTATAAGATTATCGGAAACACCGGCGAGTAGACCAATTCTTACATCGCTAGTGCTAGTTCCAGAAACACCCGCCCATTGTATTCCGAACGCCTCTGCCTTATCCGCACTTACCTCAACGATTAGCGATTCAACATAAACTTGAGCTCGCCTAGAGTCTAACTGATCAATAATCATTCGAAGACTTCTATAAGTATCTTCATTTGCCGCAATTATAAGTGTATTAGTGGTAGGGTCAGCCTGAATAAATCCTCCTGCTCCAGAATCTATAGCTTGTGGTGAACTGTTGGCAGCGGAGCTTGTATAAGTAGCATTGTTATTATTAGAATCAGGGAGAACGGTTCGGGTTGCAACTGATCTTAACACTTGAGCTAGCTGGACAGAGTCGGCGTTTTTTAAATGCACCAAGTGCACGTTGCTACTCGTATTAAGCGGTTGGTCCAGCTTGTTGATTAAAGACTCAGCTAATAGTATTCGTTTTTTCGAGGAGGACTTTAGTATTATAGAATTTGTACGTCTATCAGCCATGAAAAGAACTCGGTCAACAGATTTGGCATTCGGGTCACCATTTGATTCATTTAGTATTCTGTCTGCAATTGTTACCAATTCGCTGGCAACTGCATTTTTGATAGCTACTACTTGTATGTTTTCCTGGTTTTTCGGGGTATCAAGAAGTGTGATGATTCTTTGAAGTCGAGATTGGTTTTCCTCATAATCTGTAATAACTAAACTGTTATTAGAATCACTTGCGGTGATCACGTTGTTGGGTGTTACCAAAGGCTTCAAAACGGGGATCAGGCTACTGGCAATTTCATTTTCAAGACGATATATCTTGGTAGTAATTTGACCAGTTATTTCTGAGGTGACAGTATCAACTGAAGAGTGTCTTTTACCATCAGCCTCTGGGATTACCATTACATAGCCTTCAGCTTGCATTAACGCGAATCCCCTTAATTTTAAAGATAGTGCTAAGAGAGAGTAAGCTTCTTTTTTTGTCACCGGAGTTTCAGATACTAAGTTAATTTTGCCTTTTACTCGTGGATCAAATATAAACGTTTTCCCCGTAAATTTTCCTATCGCTCTCACAACTACTTTTAAGTTAGTATCAACAAAATTAAGATTTGCTTTATTTTCAGGAAGCTCTTCCGCAGAACATGGCAATGCCATTACCAGACAGATAATAATAAACGGAATGAGTCCTATGGAAGCATATCCTTTTACTGACTTTTTTAGAATAATATTTTCTACGATAATTGACATAATTAAAATTTTAAACTAATCACTTCTTCTCCAGCTATGGTTTCCCATTGACCTAACAAATTCATTAAATTTTTTAGCTGTTTTTTTTCTCTGCCTGCTCTTGCTTGACCCATAAATTGGAATCTACCTGGGGCAATTTCCCCTTTGCCACTTAGTAATAATGGTCCTTCCTTCGTTTTTAGTTCCATCTCGCCAGAATCACCGTTCCAGTCAAATTCCATTCGATAGTGTCCTAATGGTTTTATCGGTGACAGTTTTGTAGCGATATTATTTAAGTCAAGTGTCATTTTGCCATATATTTTAGGTAATGAGTTATCAAAAAACATTATTATGATTTCTGTCCATGAAAGTTCTAGTTCGCCGCTAGGATCAATTGTGTTAAAAGGAGCGCCGATCTCTTTAAGTTTTTCGCTAGGGATTTTTATTGTAGACGAGGCTAGTTGATAATTATTCCAACGACCCTTAACTATTATTGAGTCTTTCAATACGTCTGGATTATGAATTTCGACTTCAATTAGTCCTAAAAACAACTTGGGCGATAATTTCCACGAAAATCTTCCGGGTAATATGCTCACGGCCTGACCTTCAAGGCCATGAGGCTTCGCTATTATTACCGAACCATTCCAAACACTTCCACGGGTATCTGCAAAGGTAAATATTTTTTGTGTTGATAAGTCTAGTATTTGAGTTATCCATGAGGCTGGAGGCGAAAAAATTAATCCGCCCATTAGCGCAATAATTAAGACAATTAAGAACCCTAATTTTTTTAACATGCTATTAAATTCCGTGTTTTAGAGTCAAGCTAGCTTTTACGAGGGGAGAGTCTGTATTACGTGTAATAATTGCATTGTTTGTGATTAAATTTCCTGTCTGTTTTATTTTAATAAGCCAATTAACTAGGTTTAAAAATTGAACAGATTCAATTTCTATATGATAAAGATTATTCGTGCTCGAAATAAAAGGGCCAACAAACCCCTTCTCAGACATAGAATCATACAAAAAGTTAATGACTGATTCTGGATTGCCCGCTTTTAGTAAGTCGGACTTTGGTATCAAATACACTAACTGACTAATTTCCTCAAATTGGCTTGTTAATGTAGCAATACGGTTTTGTTTTTTTTGTATGTTGTTTATTAATGGAGTAATAAAAAAAACAGTCCAAAAAAATATAGTGGTAACAATTATTAATGCGGTGATGAAGGTTTGCATCGGCCGTGTTCGTGTGTTCCAAAGTCTGGAAAAAGTCCTAATATTTTCACGAAAAAAATTAGAATCTACTGAGCGTTGCTTATTTTCCATATTATACCTTTATCACTAGAAGAAGACTCCGTGACGGACAGTCCTAGTTCAGTGAAAATATTTGTCTTGTTTTCGAGAGATATTTTTTGGTTTTTTTCAAAATGCACAAAGAGGTTTTTATTTCTATATTCCACTGATAGTATCCCCGGCATATCGCCGTCATCGATTTGAGATGTGGAGAGCGTTTCTCGAAGTTCGCCTAAACCGGTTAGTAAATTTATAAAGCCATCAGGTGTAGAAAGTGAAGTGCTGTAATTTTGATCTATTTTTTGTCTCATTTGGCGAACAGGATCTAATATCACGGTTTCGTCTGGGAAATGCTTCAGAAATAGTTTTTTTGTTTCGGCATTTAAATATGAAACTTCTTGATCCAAATTAGACTTGTATAAATAAAGAGCAAAGCTATTTATAATTAAGAGTGAGAGGGCTAAAGTCAAAGATGATCTCCACTTTGAAAAATTTAGGTGTGACCGACGCTTCTCTCCTAAAAATGATGAAAAGTTTATGATATGTGGGATACTTTTTGATAGGTTTTTCGTAAGGTTTTCCTGTTCAAGCGATATTTGTATATTATTTGGACTAATGTTCTCTAGAGCCGCTCTAAATTCCTCCTTATCTTTATTCGGAACTTGTAAGGTCAATTGTTTGCCGCCAATCATATGCAACAAAAGTGCTACTATCTTTTTAGAAATATTTAATTCTTTCTGTTTTTTTACCGAAAAACAAAAAAAGTCGTAGTTTCCAGATCTCAAAGAAATAGTTTTAGATTTGTCATGGTTTGTTACTCTTGCAAATAAATTTTCAGACTCAGGTTCCGGTATGCTGAGTTGTTCAGGTAAAAAATACACGGATTCAGTAAACTGTATGCCTATTAGTTTTTCTATGTTTTTCGCGTATTTTTTATCGTAAGCCAGAACAACTTGTTTATTATCGTACCTACCCCCTGAAAGAAGGAATGTATCAGTGGGGTCTGTTAATAGGTGCTCTTCAGCTAAATTTGGCAGTGCAAGTTCTAAGTCAACATCTGATAATCTAGGACATTTCACAAGCATGATATTAACCTCGCTGCTTGCTAATACGAGGACGAGACGGTGAGAGTTTTTCGCTTTTATATTTATTTGGACCGAATTGATTTCTTTAGCAGTTTCCAATTCTCCATTTTCGTTCATTTCCACACTAACAAATGAGAATTGTCCCGAAGCAGAAGTTTGTTGTATTTCCTCTGAGGGAGGAATAAAAACAAATAAGATTTTTTGTTTCTTACTTAAAAGTCTTTTAACCATACTAACTCAACACCTTGTGGTGATCGCTGAATCAAGCATTTTTTTCGTATTAGTGATTGATTAATTTTCACTGTTCCTGTAATGAGAAAGAAATCTGTTTTTACAGTAATATTTTTTACGTTTGCATTTACTCCAACCTGCCTTATTCTATTTAAAAAGTCAGCAGTATCCAGAAAAATAGCGTTATCTCTAATAGCTAAGACGTTTCTAGCATCAGTATAAGGTATATCTAACTCAGCCGCTATCACCTCCATCGATGCTGTATTAACGTTAGTTTTTGTTTGTTTGGGAAGCAGGATTACGTGGTTCTCTAAAATTGTCAATATTTCAGCATTGAAACTTTTTAATGCAAGAAAGTCAGATAATGTTTCAAAACCAATCTGCCCAGAAATATATTTATCACTTCGCACAAATTGCTGCTGCTGCTTAGCCAGTTCTTTTGCTATTGTACTTGCGAGTTTTTGGGAAATTTTTAATTGCTTTAGAAGGCGAGCGAAAATGTTAACCTCCTCAGTTATAACTTGTCCATTTGAAGCTAGACGCCTCGCGTTAAATTTTCCTTGGGCGTCTGATATTACTCCCGATAGCACTGCATTTACAGCGGGACTTTGTACTTTTGAGTCCTTTACATAGCGATCGAGGCGGGTATCCATAAGAGGCGTATTCCAAGGTTCCGACAGATCGTCGGTGGTAGAAAACTTTGCATCTTCTAATAAAATGAGCTTAGCCCAGTCAAGTGCTCCTTTCAAAATCCAATGCTGTTGTAACTGTAGTCTTTGATTTTCAATAGATCGAACTTGTACTTGTTGCTCCCAAAATAGACTGGTGACAATCGAAAGGCAAAGTACCGTAAGAAGAAGAACGGTTACTATTGCTACGCCATTTTCATTACCGCTGTTTTTAGTGGCGGATATCATGGACCTAGTGCCACAATTTTAGTTATAGACGATTGCCGATTCGTAAATTTAATAGCTAGCGAAAGCCCTTTCCAGCTAGACTTCCATATTTGGGCTGCGGAGATCGGAGGTTTTGAATTTTTCTCAGGTGAATTTAATGGCGACAAATCCGCCATCTCCCATTTTTTTAAATTCTGATCCCAGAGGTTGATTTCTATCTTATCTATGCTGCTAAGCAAAGAAATCGGAGGATTACTTACATTTGCTTCCTGTTGAATGAAGTATCTGTGCAAACTTTCAATTGATCTGGTAGTTGGGGAAGCCCATCGCATCAGATTTTCTTCTTCAAGATAATATTTGACTATTTGCACTCCTGGTGTGCCGTTTAAAAAGTGTGATTCTCGGCTTATAATTAGAACATTATTATTGATGGCTAATGGAGAGCGTCCGTTAATTCTATTAGGCTTGGCTAATTTCAAACAATCCGTTTGAAGTTGAGCAAAAACTATTTGGAGATTACGGATATTTTCAACATCTTCAGATAACGTTCTTTGACTAAATATGATTGAGTCCAAGCCTTTCCAACCAAGTACAGCAATGATCCCTAAAATTGCAATTGCTAATAATAATTCAACGAGTGTAACTCCAGATTGGTTGAGATGTAATGATTTGTCTCTCTCAAATACCATCGGGAACAAGTTGTGTTAGTTTTATTATTTGGTTTGTCGACTGATCATTCAAAAATACGCTAATTTCTACGCGCCGAAATAGTGGGTTGGGAGTTTGGAATACGACCTGTCTGCAACTGAACTGAAAGTCTCCTTGAGGGCATGGATATACTGTTTCCCCCAGCGGAGGCCATATTTGCGCTAGGCGAATTTGAGTTAATTGGTTTTCCGCTGACCAAGTAGACATTATCGCCACACTTAGATCACCATTATTTTTTGTTAGACTGCCTACTGCTCGAAGGCTTGCACCGAGCGCGGTGGCCAATATGAATAATGCCACGAGGACCTCCAACAAAGTGAAGCCCTTGTCAAAATTTCGGTTGGAGAAAAGTTTCATGATCCTAATTGGACAAAATAATCATCGAATTTCAAAATGACCAAGGCCATTTGAATAGATCGATGCTATATTATTTGCAGTTGCTAACTGCAATTTAAAAGGTTCCGACACTGGCTCAAAACCAAAAACGATTCTTACAAATTCTTCGGTCGTGTCGTGTAGATTAGAGGAAACATGAATATTTAAAATCGGAAATTTTCTCTTTCTAAGAAAGTTGTCTTTTTCTATAGGATGCCACTTCTCTTCGATTTTAATGAAAAACTCATATTCCTCATCGTTAATGTGGACCGCTATAGATGTATTCCTTAGAATGGCCTCCTCACGGGCAAGTCTAAAAAGTGAAGCCAGCCTTTTTGCCTCCGTTTGCAGCTTTCTTCCGTCATTCTTATAAATTGAGACGGATGTGTACGTCATGACTATGCCAAAAATTAGCAAAACCGCCAATAATTCTAACAAGGTAAAGCCTGTAATTTTTTTATAGCTACTAGCACGCATTGAAGAATTTATTAGAAATATTAGTTATGCCACGATCCAATATCAGAGTTGGATCCTTCTCCGCCCGGTTGCCCGTCTGCTCCTAAAGAAAAAATATCAAAACTACCGTGAACTCCGGGAAAAAGGTATTGATAGTTTTTTCCCCAGGGATCGGCAGGCAATCTATCAATGTAGCCTCCTGTCTTCCAATTGGGAGGAATGGGTCTTGTTTGCGGTTTTTTGATTAATGATTCTAAACCTTGCTTGGTAGTGGGATACTGATAATTATCTAATTTATATAATGAAATCGCCTGCATTAAAGTAGCGATATCTTGTTTGGCTGCCATAAGTCTCGCGTCGTCGGTACGCCCGACCAGCTGTGGCACCAGAAGCGATGCTAAAATCCCCATAATTACCACCACGACCATAATTTCAATGAGTGAAAAACCTGAAATGCTACGCGATTTGGCTAAAGAGCTTTTATTAATCATGATTTTTAAAACTCCCTCTAATTTTTGATTCAGATTTCCAAAAAATATTTTACTCAGCGGTACAATACATTAACTATGCTTGATCGTAAATTCTAGGATAATTATTGATTAAAGGAGGGGGAGCGAAAAATATTATTTATTCGCCAAAACCCCGACATCCGAGCTAGTTCAATAGTTGGCATTTTTTGGGAAGACATCTGCATTATTGCCCATTGACTTGCGAGAAATTTTGCTATTGTTCTGTGTTGTGGACGACAAACAAAAGTTTGTGCTCCGGAACATGTCAAGTCAATTCCGCTTGGATATACGTGTTGCGCTTTTTCTACGATTGCCCAGATTAGATGCATTGGGGGTGCGCTATGAGCATATTCGAGAGCTTTTTGTCTGGCTACATTCCTTTGCACTATTTTTTTTCTTATTATTTTGCTGGATCTATCAAAAGCCCTGTGTTTGATCGGGGATTGCATAATGGGTCGAAAGGGTTCTCCAAGAACTGTTCCGCGCACTCTTTCTTCACTTTTTTTACTCGGGTCAGTATCGTTCTCTTTTGCTGGTTTTGTAAAGCCTTTCTCAATCGAGTGTACTAATTTATTTTCTTTATTGCTTTTCTCCAGATATATTTTCAATTGGGGAGTGTTAAAAATTAAATTAGGACGTATATTAATCACGGTCATTGGAATAAGAAGAAGGATGATATGAAAAAAAGCAGAAAGTAATATCGTCCCAATTAATATTTTGCCTTGAAAACAATTATGGCCCCATCCGGGGCCATAATTACTATTTCGGTTACTGAAATTAATATTATTGTTTAACACCTTGAATGACTGAAGGAGCAGCGTCCCAGTTGACAGCATCATAATCGCCTGGGTAATAGTTTGTATTCGCCGCCATCGATGGATCTTTGGCGTCTCCGGTTAATACCTGCGCAGCCGGTAGGTTTGCTGCTGACCCCATGGATATATTTTGCGCACTAGCAGTAATACCACTGTCCGGCTTAAAACGAAGTTCTCGCTCCAACCATTTCACCCATTTCGTCGCAGAATTTATTGTTACATAACCATTGGAATCGGACGGAATTGTGAACGCAGGAACGTATCTTGTGCCTTCCCCGCAATCGACCTCTTGGTTGGTTGTCGATGAAAAACATTTGCCCGGTATACCGTGGAGTTCTCCGAAACCCATGAATTCAAGCCGGAGTGGCGCTCCTGCAAAATCACCGTAGGGTACTGTCCCGCTCGTATTAGCTGGAACTGTGAAGCTTGCACCTTCTGGTGCGGTAAATTCCAGGTAGGTATTATCAGATTTCTTTAAGAATGTGGCTGAGTTCCAGTCTTGTGTACCAGTCTCCCAAACGTAATAAGATGCTAAGTCGTTAGCTTTCCAATCGCAATACTTACTGGAATCCCAATCACATTGCAGACTCGTAAGATCACTGCTAGCTACTAATGGTCCCGTTCGAACTCCCCATTCAAATCTTCCAGATAGTTTTCCACTTGGAAGTGCAGCGCTGTTGACAACTGCTGATGCACCGTCCGTGAGCGTATACGCATTGGTGTCCCAGGTGTAAGTCTCAACAGATCCAGCCCCGACATTACCCCATTGATTATATGTTCCCGCCGTGAATGGTGAATCACTGTCGCTAATTACATCCAAGGATGCATCGGTCATACAGTCCCGCACACACTTCAATGTTGTAGGAATCGTAGAGTCTCCCGGGTTGGCTACGGCCTGGGTCATATATCGAACTCCATTTGCTTCCGCTCCTGGGTCACTGGCACTTAGCGTGGCGGCCTTAATTTCTATTTGTCCTCCAAGTCCTCTAGACCAGCCTCGCACTCCAAAAGCATTTGAACCGGATGTTGTTGCTGTTTTTAGTTGACTGGCAGTCATTGTTGCACCGCTAATTTTTTTCATATTACAGCCCGATGAGCCGCATTCCTGGGTCCCTGAGATCACAAAATTATCGTTCTCATCATCCCAAAACGCCTCAAATTCAGTTCCGGCATTATAGCTGGTGCTTGCAACTGTTGTGGTGGCCTCAGAGCGAAAGACAAAAGGAACTTTCTTTATTCCATCCAAGGTTGATTGCACCCTAGTGAATTTTATCATTCTTCCTTTGCCTTGCTTTATGGTATACGAAGTGTCACCAGCCGTGTTAGTAATGGTATCTCCATCGCTGGGCGCGGTCGGTAGCCAAACACCCCAGTAACTTGCGAACCCATATTTTCCGTTACTATCCTTGATGCTAAATCCAGGTTGGGCAAGATCGTACTTGGCCCCGGTGCCGTCAGTGTAGGTGCCATATTGCCAAACGGTCGAATTAGCCTGGGCCTTGGATCTACTAAAACAATACTCGGTTCCCGAGTTTTTGACTCTACAGAAGTAAGAGGCATTGTATCCAAACACGATTGTATCTGTGTTGCTTGTTCCATCTCTTCTTGGTGCGACAACCGCGCCCGATCCAGCGGTTTCGTTCCCATCTACGTAAAGTCTAGTTTGTTCTTCACTACCACCATAACTTCCGGTTTCAGAAAAATTTATACCTGTGGCTGTAATACCTAATTCACCCCGGAATTGTCGACTACCATCAGTATCAATACCCACGAAATTCATTGTCATAATGCCATTCGGTGCCGTTGCACTCGGCGACTCAGTTGCCTCAGTGTGTATATAAATTTTTGTTATTGATCCGCCTTCTTCCTTACTTTCAGCGTGGCCTTTCACCGTTTGAGGCGTAGATGCCGTTAACTTAACGGAATCAATACTCATACGGGTGTAGCTGGTGGCTCCACTTGAGTTCTGATTTGTACTATTGGATGCACTGGCCCTGCCCGAGGTGTCACAGGCATCCTCGTCAATGAAGGCGATGTATTTGCCTGCGTTGACCATTAAATCAGCTCGTGTGTTGTACATGAAGCACATAATCATTTGCGCCGTCGTAATGCTTTCTGTTGCCTGGTCTTGTACAAATTCTTGCTGGGAATCTGTCGTGTAAGCTCCCGACGTCGGAGGAGCTGCTTGGGCCACATTTGCAAACGCGAGACTTGTGCCCATGATCGAATAAAGAATATGTTTGATTGCCGACATTTTAAACTCCTTAAGAAATTTATTCTGTTGCACTTACGGCCGAAACGGATGATGCCGCACTCACACCACCTTCACCGGCCCCTAAAGTTGCCTCTGAACTACTCCCTCCGCCACAGCCGCTCAAACCTACAAAACCTCCTATCAGCGCTGCTCCAATAATCATTTTTTTTAATACTAGATTCATAATTTTCTCCTGAGCCTTATCGAAAAAGATTCTTTCAGTTGCCTTAATGACTAAGATTTTGACATAAAGTAAGTATTAATCAATGGGTAACCCCAAATTTATCGGATATTATAAGTATAAATTGATTTTTTTTGCGAATTTCTAGCGCAGAGGTTATTTTTTTGACTAGTTAATCCGCTTATGCCTTATACTTTTTTATAGCTTGTTAGCAGGGGAAGAATAGATGAGTAAAAAACTAGACATAATAAAACAAAATCTTTCTGAGCATGAGGCGTTGATAAAAAAGGTATTGTCAGAGGATTTATCATGTATTACTGAAATAGCAGATGCGATGGTGGGAGCGCTAAGGTCAGGCCAGACTATCTTTTGGTGTGGCAACGGCGGTAGCGCGTCGGATGGTCAACATCTGGCAGCAGAGCTTGTTGGTCGCTTCAAGAAGAATCGACGAGCCTTGCGTTCGGTAGCTCTGAATACGGATACCTCTGTGCTCACTTGCATTGCGAATGATTTTTCTTACGACGATATATTTAGTCGACAGGTTGAGGCCCTAGGTGGTGAAGACGACGTGCTCGTCTGTTTGTCGACATCAGGAAACAGCCCCAATATTTTAAATGCTCTTATGGAGGCGAAAAAAAATAAAATGATCACCGTGGGGCTACTGGGCAAAGGTGGAGGCGAAGCGGCGCGCTATGCTAATCATCACTATATTGTTAATTCCATGTCAACCGCGAGGATTCAAGAGGTGCATATTATGATTGGACATATACTCTGTGAACTCGTCGAGAATGGTTTGGGTTTGTCATGAAGAGCAAGAGTTTTTTTTCCAATAAGTTTTTTTGGTTTCTGCCTCTATTGAGCACACTAAGATGAAGGTCGACCCTAATTCCAAAGGGATGTTTCTTGCCCTTTCGCTTTTTCTATTGGTTTTTTTGTTAACGGTTCTTAGACCAGATCAGGTTCATGTTCCGATCGTTGAGATAGACGATACTGCTAATGGCAATTTAGAATTAGTACTAAGTCAGCAACCATCTAGATCAGAGTGCTTCTCTTTTATTTCAAAAATCGCTAACAGCATCGATAAAACTTGTCCTAGTTGTCAAATAATTAACAAGGCTTGCTCTACGTCGGTTGGGGAAAAATATCAGCGAGTCCGAGGCTTCGAGCCGATAGAAAATTTTAGCGTGCGGTTCTCTAATGGGGATATGGTTATAAACACGCTCGACCTTAGTCTTGCTAAAGCTATTTGCGATGAAGCAGGAAAAAAAGGGTCGGGTATTTGTTACTACCCAGGAAATGGGCGAGAAGCCCATAACTTAGGATTTCAAAATAATGATGCCAGCGGTGAAGACATGATCAGCTATTTTTCAGGCTTCGAGGGGTCTTTCGACAAATCCCGGGTGTTTTTTGCTTATTTGAAATCTGGAGAATTCCTGCTGGCATTTTTATTAACTTTAGTTATGACTCTTCTTTTGCTAAAGACGCAAAAATTTCATATTCAATACACGGTAGACTCCACAGAGGGTATTCAAAAAGTTCATGCGAAAGAGGTGTCTCGGGTCGGCGGTATATGCATTTATATAGGTTTTTTGGGTTTCGTATTAATTAGTCACTGGACAGATTTTTTTGGGGGCGAGTTTGAATTGGGTTGGAAGCTTTGTATTGCAGCTCTTCCAGCCTTTGTTTTTGGATTAGGCGAAGATATTTTTAAAACGGTTGGGGTAAGTGCTCGCTTGTTAGCGACAATGTGTAGCGCCGTATTGGCATGGTGGCTATCCGGGGTAAGTATCAATAGCTATGATGTTTGGTTTATCGATAAAATAGTAAACTATCTCCCTATGTCTGTATTTCTTATGGCGTTTGCGGTTAGTGGTGTTGCTAATGCGTTCAATATTATAGACGGTTGTAACGGCTTTTCGGGAGGAACAGCAGTTCTTTGTCTATTGGGGTTTATTCTATTGGGATATTCCGTGGGAGATTTCGAGCTTGTAAGGTTGACAATCTTGTTGCTTGCTGTGATCTCCGGTTTTTTGATTTTCAATTTTCCCCACGGCCGCGTTTTTATGGGTGACGGAGGCGCATATTTCATTGGATTCGCTCTGGGCTGGATAGCAGTTCTTTTGCCGAGCCGAAATCCCTCTGTCTCTCCTTGGGCAAGCTTGCTATTATGTGGATATCCTGTTATCGAAACTATCTTCTCTATGGCAAGGCGTGTTTTAGGAAAAGCCATGTTGGGCAAACCTGATCAAGGGCATTTACACAACCTTGCTAATAAACTATCACTTAAATTTGAGACGATAAACTCTTTGGAAAAAAACACAAGAAACTCGGTTGTTTTTATAATTCTCTTTCCAATGCTTATTTTACCCGTAATTGCATCAGTTTTGACTTTTCAGGATACGCAATTATTGCAATTTTTATTCCTCGTTTATTGCGCAATATACTGCATGGCGTATGGTCTCATTTCAAGCGCATTGGCAAAAAAATAACATTAAGCTAATTTAGAATAGTGTACTTAAAGGAGTTACTTTGAAAATTTATGTTGCGGGTCACAGGGGACTAGTTGGTGGCTCTTTAGTAAGAAAGCTATCGCAAGATAAAAGTAATTACATAATAAAAAAAAATAAATCTGATCTTGATTTAGAAACTCCATTTGAGGTGCATAACTTTCTAAAAGTCGAGAGACCGGATATCGTTTATTTGGCTGCCGCTAAGGTTGGGAGCATTCGAGCAAACTCAGAGATGCCGGTTGATTTTCTCCAGAAGAATCTCATTATGCAGAGCAATGTTTTCCAAGCTGCTTTTAACACGGGAGTAAAAAAATTGATGTTTTTTGGCTCAAATTGCATGTATCCGAAAAATGCGAAACAGCCAATTCAAGAGGGATCACTTTTATCTGGTTTATTGGAAAAAACGAATGAAGCCTATGCAATCGCTAAAATAGCCGGTGTAAAAATGTGTGAGGCCTACAATTTCCAGTTTTCGACTGACTTTAGAGTGGTAGTTCCCTGTAGTTTGTATGGTCCCGGAGATAATTATACAGATGGTGAATCGCACGTAATTCCTGCCTTAATAAAGAAATTTCATATTGCGAAGGTGAAAAAGGATCCATCGGTTACGATTTGGGGCACGGGAAAGCCGCTAAGGGAGTTTTTATACGTTGACGATTTAGTTGAGGCGTGTGATCACCTGATGCGAATGTCCGCAAAAGAGTTTGCAACCATCACAGGTAAAGGCAGTAAAACAATCAACATAGGTTCTGGGAATGAAGTTAGCATAGGTAATTTGGCAGAGATTGTCTCGGAGGTTGTGGGGTTCAAAGGTGAAATATTGAATGATAAAACCAAACCAGATGGCGTAGCGAGAAAATTTCTGGACAATACGTTGATTACAAAAACGGGATGGGTTCCTAGGGTAGGGCTTAGGGAAGGAGTAGAGTTTGCGTATATGGATTTTAAAAAATCTATAGCTTAATCCCAAAAAAAGGTTTGATCGAAAACGAGGACAATTTTAGCAAACTAAAATTGGAATTTATGATACCATTCAAGCATTTGCATTAGGTTAGATCGATGGTATTTTCCGATGTTTAAGTAGGGTCTCTGGGCTAAATGTGCCAACAAAATTAATGAAAATTGACCAAGATAATTTGAAATCTATATTTCATGCCGGTGTTCTGGTGGTTTTACTGTCGCAAATGGTGGGGAATGTGCTCGCGCAGAATACGAACCAAACAAGTGGACGTGATAATCTTCACAGCAGGGTGATAAAAGGGGATAAAAACGATAACCCATTTCCGAGAAACGAATTGGGGGGTAAAACCTTTCCGAGAAACGAATTGGGGGGTAAAACCGATACTACTTGTGTTTCCGCCGAGGATGTTGGTTTCACTGCCGTGAATCAGTTTCAGGCCTTAGTCGAGGAGACAGTAGGGGAAGAGTTGCCAGTTTTTGGTAGAGAAATTTTTTCCGACAGAGTGCCTCACATTAGTACAGGAAATTACTTCGCCTCCAGACCCGACTATCTTATTGGTCCGGGCGATCAGATCCATATCAAGGCTTGGGGACAAATTAGCCTTGACTACAGAGCTTATGTGCAAAAAAACGGGAAGCTTTTTGTACCGCAGCTTGGCGAACTTGAGGTGAGTAATATTTTGTACAAAGATCTGCAAAATTTTATACGTTCAGCAGTGGAATCAGTTTACAAAAATTTCGAGTTAAGTGTATCTCTTGGAGAGCTTAAACCGGTCGAAATATTGGTGCTTGGGCACGCAAAATGCCCGGGCAGCCATAGAATAGATGGCCCAGCAACTTTTATTTCCGCGCTTTTCGCGACGGGGGGGCCCAGTTCCTCTGGGACTATGCGGACGATTCAGCTAAAACGGTATAACGAAATTGTTAGGGTTTTCGACCTCTACGATATGCTTACCGAGGGAGATGTTAGCTCTGATATCTTAATGCAGTCAGGCGATGTTATCTTTATTCCACCCGTTGGCAAGCAGGCGGCTGTGTATGGTGGCGTTAATAGCCCTGGAATCTACGAGATGGATGATCAGACTTCAGCTACACAATTAGTAAGGTTAGCGGGAGGTTTTTCAACACTGGCTGCCAAAAAACCTTTAATGCTGGAGAGCGTTAATCGAAAGTCAGGAAGATCGATTTCAAAGCTTGACATATCAGAAGGAAAAAAACCTTCCTTTATCAACGATGGGGATATTCTCAAAGTCCCGATTATATCTCCGAAAATATCCAATGTTGTAACTTTGAAGGGGAACGTTACCGAGGTTTTGCGCCTTCCTTGGAGGCACAATATTAAAGTAAGTGATCTTATCCCAAGCACTGAAATGCTCATTACAGCAGATTATTGGCTTAAAAAAAACAGGGGTGGTATTGGTGAATTTTGGTTAAAAAATAAAAAAAATGAATTAGAGTTACGTGAAAAACCAATTTTATCAAAGCCGATTGAAGAAGATATAGCCGACTTGCAGGACCTTGAGCGATCGCAACTTTTAACCCCAGACAGTCGAGATGCGGAAAATCAAATAGAGCCAAGATTACTTAAAAGGGAAGCATTGCAAAGCAAAACGCGTCCCACACAATTAAAAAATGAGAAAGACTCTTTAGAAGAAAAGAATGCCTTAGAAATTTTAAGAGAATCAATCGAAGGAGCAGCTGTTAATTGGGATTATGCCGTTATAGAAAGGCTTAATCCAGATACTTTAAGTGTTGATCTGATTACTTTTAATTTGGGAAAGGCTATAAAAGAAAAAGATCCAGCACATGATCTTTTGTTATTACCTGGAGATGTAGTAACCATTTTTTCAGCAAAAAACATCAACCAACCGATTGATAAAAAATTGCGATTAGTCAGATTAGAAGGTGAATTTAATGCACCAGGAATTTATCCAGTTTCACCTGGAGAGACCCTGCGTGATTTAGTGATGAGGGTCGGGGGAATAACAAAAAACGGATATCTGTACGGGGCAGAATTTAATCGAGATTCCACAAAAGATATTCAACAGCAGCAATTAGATAAATCATTAAATCGACTCGAAGCTGAAATTGAGAGGTCAGGAGCTAAAAAGGCAGCTACTGCGCTTTCATCTGATGATGCTCTTGCAGCTTCTAACTTAATCGATGTACAAAGAAATTTGCTAGAAAGATTAAGGCGGATTAAAGCTACTGGAAGAGTAGTATTGCCGATTGGCCCTGAGTCTACAGTTTTTGATTTGCCAGATATGGTTATGGAAGACGGTGATCGATTCCATGTTCCGGTGATTCCTTCAACTGTTAGCGTTTTTGGAGCAGTTTATAATCAAAACTCGTTTATTTATCAACCCAATCAGACGGTAAAAAAATACTTAAATATGGCTGGAGGTTATACTCAAAGTGCTGATGCTAATAGCGCGTATCTTTTAAGAGCCAATGGGATAGTTTGGAGTGATCAGCAGATACCTTGGTATCGAAATAGCCTAACAGCGTTTTCTTTATTACCTGGCGATGCGATTGTGGTTCCAGAAAAACTTGATGAGTTCAGTGTTAGCAAAGAATTACAAGATTGGAGCACAATATTTTATCAATTTTCACTCGGAGTTGCTGGGTTGAAAGTGCTTAGAGATCTTTGATTGGAGCAGTATGTCAATGATTGGGAGAATTCAGCTGACTATGATGGTAGACTATTTGCTTAATTTCCAACACAAATTACGATGGAAAATCGATTAGACAACACAGGCGATAAACTGGAGTCGACGCCGGATGCGAACTTCCTCGACCTGTTGATCGCTTTTGGTCAAAATTTACGTTTATTAATAATAATCCCTATTATGATGGGTGGAGTATCCCTTTTCGTAACCAATTACATTACCCCTTTATTCACTGCTCAAACTGTGTTTCTGCCCCCAGCCGATGAGTCTAAAAGCAATCCGGCAGCTGCGCAACTGGGAAATTTGGCTGGTCTCCCCGTTTTGGGACCCCAGTCGAATAATATTGAACAGGTGGTTTCATTCTTGAAGAGTAATACCTTATTAGATGCGGTAATAGAGGGCAATGATCTTAAAACCTACTATAAACTCACCTTTGATCAAGACCTCCGTGGTGCTCTTTTGGCTGATACTCAGATAAAAGTCGGTACGGATGGACTCATTTCTTTAAGGTTTACCGCTAGGGATCCTAATTTGGCAGCCGATATTGCGAACGATTATGTGACAGAGTTAAAGAGCCTTTCGTCACGTTTGGTTTTTACAGAGGCGCAACGTCGTAAAAAGTTTTATGAGGAAAAATTTGAGGATACACAGAAGAGTCTAACCAATGCTTTGACAAAGTTGAAAAGTAGTGGTTTGGATAAAACAATATCTCGCGTCTACCCAGAAACTGCAATCGAGGGTATTCAGGAAATCCAGCAGAGGTTGTCTGTAAAAGAAATTGAGATAAACCGACTTGAAACTTATTTGGCAGAAGATTCCGCTCAATTATTAACGCACAAATCCGAGCTTAGTGCTTTAAGAAAGCAGCTCAATCAATTATTGGGAACTGCAGAGTCAACAACCGATCTCGATACTGATTATGTTAAATTATATAGGCAGTATAAAACGCAGGAGCAGTTGTACAAGCTTTATTTTCAAGAGTTAGAGAGGGCAAATTTAGACGTTAGTCGAGAAGGTGGATTCATACAAGTAATCGATCCTGCTTACCCTCCACAATTGCGAAGTCACCCTAAAAGAAAACAAATAGCCATTTACACTTCTTTAGTCACTGGTTTTGCTGTTTTGTTTTTTATAATAATAAAATTTGTATTCAGAATAAATAGAAATCAAGACGAGGATGTTGATGCGAAACTAGGCACGTTAAAACGTGCTATTGCAAATCAATTTTTTTTAAGGTGA
>MDTB01091949.1_pt1 | contig 32189 bp, 31 predicted proteins | sample 811161 | NCBI WGS metagenome assembly MDTB01 (sample SAMN05326650, study PRJNA326480) | marine metagenome | isolation source: seawater | place: Mediterranean Sea | collected 2009 | reverse complement strand
TTTAAAAATTCGTTTCTCAGGTTTAGGAGGAATGGTTTTAAATGAAATCGGAGCATCTGCTACATTAATGGCTGGGGGTGAAATTTTTGCTGCTTTAGAAAAAGGAACTCTAGATGCAACAGAATATTCAATGCCTGCAATTGATGAAGTGCTAGGTTTTCATAAAATAACAAAGTTCAATCTGTTTCCAGGTTGGCACCAAGTATCTACATCTACTCACTTCATGGTTAATTTAGATCTATGGAAGAAAATGGGTAAAGCCGATCAAGCATTGTTTGAAATGGCTTGTACAGCAGCAGCAATGAGAGCAATAACTACTGGTGAATTTTTACAAGGAAAACAAATTGCAAGTTTTCCCTCTAAAGGTGTAACAGCAGCTAGATTGCCTGATAGCGTTTTGAGAGAATTACAAAAAGTTAGTGCCAAAGTAATGGCTGAGCAATCTGCAAAAGATGCTGACTTTAAAAGAGTTTGGAATTCTCAACAAGCATTTATGAAAGAATATGATGTTTGGCAAAAATGGGGATATTTACCTAGAAACTTTTAGTATAAAACTATAAAAGTTTAATGTAAGTTAGAGAGCAGTCGGGAAACCGGCTGCTTTCGTCTTTAAGAAAATATTATGACAATTAATTTAACAGAAACTAGTGCATTAGATAAAAAGATTAAACTAGAACATACTCCAGTTACAAGAAAAATTGATAATTTTGTAACAAACGTTGGTGAAATATTTAATTGGTTTTGGATAATTTTAGTGGCAGTAATTCTTATAAACGTAATTCTAAGATACGTATTTAAGAATGGAATGATAGAATTAGAGGAGTTACAATGGCATCTATACGCTATAGGTTGGTTGATTGGACTATCATCTACTTACGTCGTCGATGGACATGTGAGGGTAGATGTTTTAACTGACAAATTATCTATTAAAAAAAGATTATGGTTTGAATTTTTTGGAATTCTCTTATTATTTTTACCATTTATAATTTTAGTTTTTATCTATTCAATTCCTTTTTTTGAATTATCCTGGGAAACAAGCGAAAGATCAACATCAGCTAATGGTTTACCAGCAAGATGGTTTGTAAAAGGTTTTTTAGTAATAAGTTTCTTTTTATTATTATTAGCAGGTCTTTCAAGAATGACACGAGTATTAACAACTCTTCGTTTAAAATTTGGCAAAGGAAAATAAATGGAATTAATTTTAGAACATTTCATGGCAATTCTATTATTTTTTAGTTTCATTACTTTAATTTTTTACGGATTTCCTGTTGCTTGGACTATGGGAGGATTAGCAGTTTTATTTACTATGATCTCTATGTTTTCAGATAATTATTTTGATACTTTTTTTGGGGTCGATTGGAAATTTGCTTCTATGGTTGTTTATAGACTTTATGGTGTAATGGCAAACTGGGTTTTAGTTGCCCTTCCTATGTTTATTTTTATGGGAATAATGATGGACAAATCTGGTATTGCAGAAGACCTTATGACAGATCTTTCAAAATTATTTGGCCGGATGAGAGGTGGACTAGCAATCGCAGTAGTTTTTATTGGCGTACTTTTAGCGGCTTCAACAGGAATTGTGGGAGCAGCTGTAGTTTTACTTACTATATTAGGCGTTCCTCTTATGTTAAAAAATAATTACAGTCCCAATCTTGCTTGTGGGGTTTGTGCTGCAACTGGAACTCTTGGAATTTTGATACCACCTAGTATTATGCTTGTAATAATGGGAGACCAAGTAAGAATATCTGTTGGTGATCTGTTTATGGGAGCAGTATTTCCAGGTTTATTACTCGGGCTTTTGTACACAGTATTTATAGTAACCTATGCTTTCCTAAAACCTAACGTTGCGCCTGCTCCTAAAAGCGCGGAACCAGTTTCACTAGACATTATTTTAAGAGTTTTTAAATCAATTATACCTCCAGCGTTACTGATAGTAGCTGTGCTTGGAAGTATTTTTATGGGAATTGCCACTCCAACGGAGGCGTCTGGTGTGGGAGCTTTCGGAGCATCACTTTTAGCAATTTTAAGGGGCAGACTGTCTTTTAAAGACTTAAAAAGTGTAATCAGAAAAACTACTCACACGACTTCATATATTTTTGCTTTATTTGTAGGTGCTACAATGTTTGCATTAGTTTTAAGAGGGTTAGGTGGAGATGAATTAATAGAAGGTGCTTTAAACGGTTTGCCATTTGGACCTAACGGCGTAGTGCTAGTTGTACTTTTTATAGCTTTCATATTAGGTTTTTTTCTAGATTGGATTGAAATTACTTTAATTATTTTACCTTTTTTAGCACCAGTAATGGTTGATCTGGGAGTTGATTTGGTCTGGTTTATAATAATGTTTGCAGTCGTATTACAGACTTCATTCATAACCCCTCCAGTCGGTTTTTCTTTATTTTACATGAAAGGTGTAGCTCCACATGGAATAACTATTCAAAATATTTATAAAGGAATTATACCGTTCGTAATTCTTCAAGTAATTGCTGTAGCAATTGTTTTTAATTTTCCAAAAATTGTAACTTGGTTGCCTCAAGTAGCTTACGGACCTTAAAATTAAATTTAGTTTTATGAAAAAAATAAATTTTTTAGCTGTAATTAGCTTTATTTTTTTTAATAGTATTTCATCAGCCAGTGAAGATAATTCATTAAAAAAATATTTAGAAAATAAAAAAATAGAGAAAAGTTCTACTCAAATTTATTTATTAAACAGGTGTAGTGCAGTTTATGCATATGCATCAGCAGTAATTTTGAAAACAGATACAGTTAACTCAAAAAAATTTATAGAAATCGCTAATAATCTTTTATTAAAGTCAGTGGAGTTAGGAGTGATCGAAAACAAAGAAAAGCTAGAAATCTCTCAGAAAAAAGCTGAAAATGAGAGAAAATCTTTATTTGAAAGTTATATTGACGAAGGAAAAAAAAATTGGAATAAAAATAATTCCTATTTTAAAGGATCATATATTTCAGAGGATATGACTATTTGTGCTAAACTTGTAGAAGATAAATAAATAATTTAAAATTATATTGCATAATTCTCAATTATAGATAAAAGATAATTTATTCATGAAAAAAAAAATTACTTTAATTGGAGCTGGACAGATTGGTGGAACTTTAGCTCACTTGATAGCATTGAAAGAGTTAGGAGATGTTGTTTTATTTGATGTCGCTGAGGGAATTGCAAAAGGAAAAGCATTAGACATAGCTCAATCATCTCCTGTTAATAAATTTAATATAAAGTTATCTGGAACAAGTAATTACGAAGACACAAAAAATTCAGATGTAATTATTATTACTGCTGGTGTTCCCAGAAAGCCTGGAATGACAAGAGACGATCTTTTAGGTATAAATTTAAAAATAATTAAGCAAGTAGCTGAGGGAATCAAAAAGACTTCTCCAAACGCATTTGTAATATGCATAACTAATCCTCTAGATGTTATAGTTATGGCTTTACAAAAGTACTCTGGGCTGCCAAAAAATAAAGTTGTAGGTATGGCTGGTATTTTAGACTCTTCTAGGTTTATATATTTTTTGTCACAAGAGTTTAAAGTCTCTGTCGAAAAAATTGAGTCTTTAGTACTAGGAGGACATGGAGATAGTATGGTTGCTATGGTTAATCATACAAAAATAGAAGGAAAACCATTAAAAGATTTAGTAAATGAAGGAAAAATTACAAAAGAAAAATTAGCCCAAATAATTGATAGAACAAAAAAAGGGGGAGCAGAAATTGTGAAATATCTTGAAAAAGGCTCTGCTTATTATGCACCCGCCGCATCCGGAGTTGAAATGGCAGAAAGTTACCTTAACGATCTAAAAAAACAGCTTCCTTGTGCAGTTTGTTTAAATGGAGAATACGGAGTAAAAAATCTTTATGCAGGAGTTCCAGTAATAATCGGGAAAAACGGTGTAGAAAAAGTTGTAGAATTAAAATTAGATAGTGAAGAAAAGGGAAATTTTGAAAAATCAACTTTAGCTGTTAAAGAATTATTTGAAGCAGCCATAAAGATAGATCCTCATTTAAAATAGATAAATTGAAAAAAAATTTTTTTAATAAACAAAATATCTACTACCTACTATTAGTTATAAACTCATTTGCTTTTATATTTTTTTATGGAAACCAGGGCGTTTTTCCTATTGATAGTTTTTTTATATATGATGCTGGTTTCCATGTTCTAAATGGCAACCACCCTTTTAAAGACTATTGGTCAATTACTGGTCCATTACTCGATTATATTCAGTCTTTCTTGTTTTATTTATTCGGAGTTAAGTGGTTGAGCTATGTTTTACATGCCGCCATATTTAACAGTTTTATAAGTATTATTTGTTTTTATTTTCTTATTAAAATTGGTCTCGAAAAAACTTTTTCTTTTTTATATTCTTTAGGAGTTTCTATTTTAGCTTATACTTCAATAGGTTCACCATTTGTTGATCATCACGCTGTTATTTTTTGTTTAGCGTCTGTTTGCTTTTTTAGCCTAGCTATGCTTTACAACAAAAAAATATATTGGCTATATTCTTCATCACTACTCGTTTTATCATTTTTTTCTAAACAGATACCCTCATCCTACATTGTATTTTTAATGATATTTTTTCTAGTAACTTATTTAAGTACTTTCTATAGTAAAAATTTTTTTTTTAATTCAGTTATGTTCTACGTTTTGGGAGGTCTAGTACCATTAATGGTAATTTTTCTCTTTTTTATAATTAATGAAATTCCATTAAAAAACTTTATAATACAATATTTACTTTACCCTATGAGCATTGGAGAAAACAGGGTTTCAAATTTTAATTTTAATTTTAATAATTTAATTAATCAGTTTAAATTTATTTATGTTTCTTTAATACCAGTATTCGTAACAATATTATTGTTATTAAAAAAAACTAAAAAAAATGACAATACAAAAAAAGAAATTTTCAATTTAAGTTTCATAATTTTGTCAGCACTAATTTTTATTTACAGTCAATTAATAACAAAAAATCAAGTTTTGATTTTTTTTATAATTCCTTTCTATCTTGGAATTTCACATTATTATCTTAATAAATACTTTGTTAAAAAACATGAACATAAAAAAATATTTATATACCCAATCTTGCTAATTCTACTCTTTGTCACAACCAAATATCATTTCAGATTTAACGTTGAGAGAAAGTTCATAGAACTGTCAAATGTTGATTTAAGTTTATCTAAGAAGGCTGGTCAAATTGATCAAAGTTTAAAAGGATTAAATTGGATAAGTTCTAAGTTTCCGACAAACCCACAAAAAGAAATTAATTTTTTAATAGAAGTAAAAAATATCTTAAATAAGGATAAAAAAAATAAATTTTTAGTAACCGATTATCAATTTTTAGCTAGCGTCAGCAATAGCATAAAAGTTTCCCCAAATAAGTGGTATGATGTATTAAGTATGCCACCAAAGGATAACAGGTATTTTTTGAATTATAAAAATTTTTTTTTAGATAATTACAAAAAAAATAATATCGATAACATTTATGTAGTAGGAAAAAATGAAAAAAAATATATTTATAATTTGATTAATAAAAAATCTTGTATTGAATCAAAAAGAATAAATGAAATTTTAATTTTAATCAGTTTAAAGGATTGTAAAATTTAGTTTAGTATTTTTCTATACTACTGATCATGCTAATACCCCTAGAAAAATCATTATTAGTTTTGTTATAAACCAAAAATAATAAAATCAAAATCGAACATAAAATAAACGAAGGAAAAAAAATGTTAGTAGTAAGTATTATGGATAATAAATATATTATCAGCAATCTAATAAAGATTTCTTTTTTAAATATTAAAATAATATTAATTGAGTGCTTAATTAAAAAAATAAAACCTACTTTGGAGTCTCCAAAATATCTTCTTTTCTTTTTAACATAAAATGGTTTTATCTTTGCACAATTCTTTAATACAGTTCCAGAATGAGCCAACCATGAGCTGGAGTTGGATAACAAGTTTCTTAAGTTAGAAGAATGAAACGAGGTAAAATTTCCAAAATTTATATATTTTCCAGTAATTAAGAGTGTCAAAAATAGTCGAATATAATTAAGAAATTTCAAAAAATAACTTTCATTTCTTTTCAATCTATTTGCTGTAATTATATGTTTTTGGTTTTTGTTTGCTAAGTTAATTAATTTTTTTATCTTTGTAGGATCATCTTCACCATCTGAGTCCATTATAGTAATTATCGATTTTGTTTTCTGTCTTGCTAGATATTTTAAACCTACAGATATAGACCTCTGGCTACCTAAGTTTTTTTTTAAGTTAATTACGTAAATATTTTTAATTTTTTTTAATTTTGTAATTTTAATTTTTTTTTTTGTTGAGCAATCATTAATTACTATTATTTTAAAACTTCCTTTTATAGATGCTATATTTTTGTCTATTTCTTTAATGAGTTTTTTTAATGACTCCCAGTCATTAAACATTGGGGTAAGTATAATAAATTCATTCATTACAGTTATTATTGTAATTATTTTTATACTTCCATAAAGTTTAAAATATATTTATAAGTAAGATAGTTTATATTTAGTCAAAAGCCTAAATAAATCTGATTACCAAATCATGCTAAAGATAATTGCAATATATATTTTTGACATAATTGATCATTTTTATCATCAAAAAAGAATAATTAATTTTATTTTAAAACAAAAAATACCTATAAATAATTTCATTGATGTCGGATCTCATCTTGGAACTTATTCTGATTTAATATTGAAATATTTTCATAAAACAAAAATATTAATGATAGAGCCTCAATTAGATATTTTTAAAAAAATTAAGATAAAATATAGTAAAAATAAAAACATCAAAATTTTTAATTTCGCTATCTCAGATAAAAATTCCCAAAAAAATATTTTTATAAACCACCATAATCTTACTTCTTCTTTAACCGAGTTTAATTACAATAATAATTATCTAAAATTAAAATCTAAAATCTTTAATACAACTCCAAAAGGAATGATTAAAAAAAAATTGAAAATAAAAACTGTTAAAATGAATACTTTTTTATCAAATAATAAAATCAATAAAATAGATTTGATTAAGATAGACACTGAAGGTCATGAACTTGCAGTTTTAATAGGAATAGAAAATAAAATAAGCAAAGTTAAAAATATACTTATAGAATTTCATAATGATGAAATATTTCATAACTATAATCCTGATAAAGTTCACCAATATTTAATAAAAAATAACTTTGTGCTTTTGAAAAAATTTAAATTCCCCTTTACTACTTGGGAGGACAGGTTTTATCAGAAGAAATAATTATTGGCTATTATTGATCTCAGCTTGAATCTTTTGAAGAAATTGCTTAATTAATTTTGCGTCTTCTTCTTTTAATATCCTATCTTTTTTTAGAGAGCCTTTAATTTCTTTTCTTATCTTAGACTTAAATTTATTAATATTTTCTTGGGACATAGAATAATTAATTTTTTTTTCATAATCATTGATCAAGTGCCCTATCGTCACTTTGTATAAAATAAAAATTGATACAAAAATAAATATTGATTTATAAAAAAATAATCTCATTACTTCAATTTATCACTTTTTTTATATATTTCATTAATAATAATATTACCTTTTTTTAAGGTAAAAATTTTCTTATAATCTGGAGAAATAAAATATTTTTTTTCATATCTGGGATTTTTTTCATACACATAATTTGTAAAAATAAATTCTTGTTTGTTATCGACAGTTCCTTGCAGTTTTAATTTACTTAAATCTTTTCTTTTCATAATCCTTTTGCTGTAACCAAGAGTAGTAAAACTTGCAGTTCTTAAATCTATTTCTTCTTTATCTTTATATATATCAAGTATTTTGTTTAGAGAGTGTGCGTTTGCTAATCCCCAGTAATCAATATTAAATAATTTATTTGCTTTACTTTCAACAAATGAATTAAAATAAATATTTTGGAATGGATGTAATTTAAAAATATTTTGTACATTAAAAATTATTGAAACAAAAATTATTATGTAAATTACTTTATTAGAAAGAAAAAGGAATTTTTTATTCAACAAATAATCTAAGCCATAAATCAGAATATAAATCATTGCAGGATATATAAAGTATAAGTGCCTCCAACCACCATAAATAGAGGAATTAAAAATTATTACAGAAAAAATTGGACCAAAAAAGAAAAATAAAATAAAAAAATCTATTTTTTGTAAATAATTTTTCCAAATTCTGTTTTTACCACCAGCATCAAGGTTTAAAAAATTATCTAAAAATGACTTAAAAATTCTGGTAAAACCAATAAAAAATAGAACTAAATAAATAATTGGTGAAGTTACCAAAATCCACACCGGCGCATAGTGCCAAGGAAGAGAGTCCCCTTTTATATATTCGCCCAGATAAAAAACAGATCCTCCCCAGTTATAATTTTTAAAAGACTTAAAAGCAAAAATAATATTATTGTATGGATCTGACCATAAGAAGGGCCAGAAAGAATACGTTATAAAAATGTATGAAGATATTAAAATAACTAGATATAAAATATTTTTTTTTAAAAAACTTTTATCATCAAGACATTCCAAAATAAAAAAAAAGGTAAATAGGAATAATAAAAATACACCCATTATTCTTACATCTGTAGCTATGGCAGCAAACAAAGAAAACAAAAAAAGGTATTTCATTTTATTATTTTCAAAAAATTTAAAACAAAAAAACAAAGCAAATATAGAAAAAGACATAAAAATGATATCTTTACAATTATAAAAAGATTCAGCAAAAATTCTTGGAGCTGATATAAAAAAAATAGTTCCTATCAGAGGAAGATAAATATTTTTAAATCTTATTTTAAGAAGTTTATAAAAAATAATACTTGAACAAAAAAAAGTTAAAAAATTTAACAAATGTTTAAAATAAAAACTAGACTGAGTATTTTCAATATTTAATTTTTTTTCTAGGAAAGCTGAAGTTAAATCAAAAAAAGCTCCATACTGTAAAAATATTCCTTTGGTAAGAAATCCTGACCAAGCCATCTTTTCAAATGAATCTTTTAATAAAGATATATTTTCTGAATTAGGAAAAAATCTTTCTATAATCCAAATATACCAGTAGTGACCTGAAGTTCTCTGAAACGGCTCGTCAGTCGAAATCCCATAATCTTTATATATAGATAAGCCAATAACTAGATAAATTGAGAAAAACAAAAAAACAAAATACTTAATATCTACAGATAAAAATTTATTTTTATGACTTTTTAAGAATTTCATTTTGGAACAGTGAAAAAAATTAACATAATTTAAATCTTTATAAAGATAAAAATTAATGCAAAATAAATGAAAGTTCTATATAAAACTAAGTTAACAATGAACATTCACGAACATCAGGCCAAAAAACTATTAAAGCAATTTGGAGCTCCAGTGTCAAATGGGGTAGTAGTTTACAAGTTAGCGGATATTAAAAAAGAAGTAGCAAAGCTAAAATCTAAAGAATATGTTTTAAAAGCTCAAATACACGCAGGTGGAAGAGGTAAAGCCGGAGGCGTAAAACTGGTAAAAAACATTGATGAACTTGAAAAAGAAGCTAAAGACTTACTGGGAAAAATTTTAGTAACACATCAAACTGGACCTGAGGGCAAGGAAGTTAAAAGATTATATATTGAGGAAGCGTCTGATATTGAAAGTGAGTTTTATCTTTCTTGTTTAGTAGACAGAGAAAGTTCTAAAATTGCTTTTATAAGCAGCACAGAAGGAGGAATGGATATTGAAAAAGTTGCTACTGAGACACCAAAAAAAATTATAACTACTAAAGTAGATTTTGGAAAAAATATAAAAAACTCAGATATAGAAAAGATTATTAGGCCATTTAATTTTGAATCAAAACTACGAAAAGAAGCAAATAATTTAGTACAATCATTATTTAAAATTTTAATAGAAAAAGATGCAACATTAATTGAAATTAATCCTTTGATAATTACAAAACAAAAAAGATTAATCTGCTTAGATGCTAAGATGAATTTTGATGATAATGCTATATTTAGAAGACCAGATATTTTTGAATTAAGAGATTTAAATGAGGAAAATCCTACAGAGATAGAAGCCAGTAAAAATGATTTAGCTTATATAAAACTTAACGGTTCCATAGGCTGTATGGTTAATGGAGCCGGACTTGCAATGGCCACAATGGATATCATTAAACTATATGGTGAAGAGCCTGCAAATTTTTTAGATGTTGGAGGAGGAGCTTCAAAAGAGAAAGTATCTGCAGCGTTTAAACTAATTTTATCAGATAAAAATGTGAAGGGAATTTTAATTAATATATTTGGCGGAATAATGAGATGCGATGTGCTAGCAGAGGGCGTTGTTACTGCAGCAAAAGAAAGTAACTTAAATGTTCCACTAGTTGTAAGATTGGCAGGAACTAACTTTGAAAAAGGTAAAGAGATTTTAGATAAATCAGGACTGAAGATTCTTTCTGCAGCAGATTTAAATGATGCGGCAAAAAAAATTGTTGAGGCTATTAAGTAAATGTCAGTATTAGTTAACAAAAATACAAAACTAATTTGCCAAGGTTTTACAGGCAAACATGGAACGTTCCACTCTGAACAAGCGATTAAATACGGTACAAATCTTGTAGGAGGAGTAACTCCAAATAAAGGAGGCCAGAAGCATCTTAATTTACCAGTATTTAACAGTGTAGAAGAGGCCAAAAAGATTACTGATGCTAATGCAACAATGATATATGTACCTCCAAAATTTGCAGGTTCAGCTATCGTTGAAGCAATAGATGCCAAAATAGAGTTAATAGTATGTATTACTGAAGGAATACCGATAATAGATATGATTAAAGTTAAAAAAGAATTAAATAAAAGTAAGTCAAGGTTAATAGGTCCTAATTGTCCTGGAATTATTACTCCTGAAGAATGTAAAATAGGAATAATGCCTGGCAATATACACAAAAAAGGTTCAGTAGGAATAGTTTCAAGATCAGGAACATTAACTTACGAAGCTGTAGCGCAGACCACATCAAATGGAATGGGTCAATCTACTTGCATTGGAATTGGGGGCGATCCAATTAATGGAACAAATTTTATTGACTGTTTAGAATTATTTCTTAAAGACGAAGAGACAAAATCCATAGTTATGATAGGTGAAATCGGTGGTTCTGCAGAAGAAGAAGCCAGTGAATTTATTAAAAAATCTAAGATAAAAAAACCCATGGTAGGCTTTATAGCTGGTCTGACAGCACCCCCAGGAAGACGCATGGGTCATGCTGGCGCTATTATTGCTGGTGGAAAAGGAGGGGCAGAAGGAAAAATTGAAACTATGAAATCAGCCGGAATAACAATTTCTAAGTCCCCTGCTGATATTGGTAAGACTTTACATAAAAAACTAAATAGTTAATTTTTTAAAATTTATGTTAAAATAAGACATAATTTAACAATGTCATCTTCAAATAATAATATCTATAAAAAGACCTCATTTCTTGCGGGCAACAACATGTCTTTTATAGAAGAGTTTTATTCTGATTATTTGACTAATCCAGCTAAACTTCCAGAAGGATGGAGGATGTTTTTTGATGGCCTAAAAGACAATCAAGACGTTATATCTAAAGACTTACTCGGACCAAGCTGGACACCAAAAAAAATAAAAAAAATTATAGATAATAAAAAAGATAACGGAAATACAAACGAAGAAGTAAACCCTTCCACTTTTGTAGAACAATCTACTAAAGATTCTGTCAGGGCAATTATGTTAATTAGAGCTTATAGAATAAGAGGACATTTAATAGCAAATTTAGATCCACTAGATATACAAGTAAAAAAAGAACATCAAGAATTAATTCCTGAAACATACGGATTTACTCAAAAAGATTATAATAGAAAAATATTTTTGGATGGGGTTTTAGGCCTTCAACATGCGACTCTCAAAGAAATTATTTCAATACTAAAAAAAACATACAGTTCAAATATAGGTTATGAATTTATGCATATGGGTGACCCTGAAGAAAAAAACTGGATAAGAGATAGAATTGAAGGCAAAGAAAAAGGAATTTTTTTTACTGAGAATGGAAAAAAAGCTATTCTAAATAAAGTTATCGAAGCTGAAGGATTTGAAAAATATTTACACGTTAAATTTGTTGGAACTAAGAGATTTGGTTTAGATGGTGGAGAGGCTTTGATACCTGCCTTAGAGCAAATTATTAAAAGAGGAGGAAATCTTGGAGCAAAAGAAATTAAAATCGGAATGCCTCACCGTGGTAGATTAAATGTTTTAGCAAATGTAATGGGCAAATCGTATAAAGCGATTTTTAGTGAATTTTTTGGCAAAAGTGTCACCTCTAAAAAAGATTTTGAGGGAGATGTAAAGTATCACCTAGGAGCATCCTCTGATAGAGAATTTGATGGAAATAAAGTTCATATAAGTCTCACTGACAACCCTTCACATTTGGAAGCTGTAAACCCAGTTGTGCTTGGGCAAGTCCGTGCTAAACAATTTTTTCATAATGATCCTGAGAGAAAAAAAGTAATTCCTGTACTAATGCATGGAGATGCTGCTTTCGCAGGACAAGGTATAGTAGCTGAGTGTTTTGCTATGTCAGGATTACCAGGACACAATATCGGAGGAACTATACACATAATAGTTAACAATCAAATTGGATTTACTACAGCACCAAGATTTGCAAGATCATCGCCTTATCCCTCAGATGTAGCAAAGATTGCTCAAGCACCAATTTTGCATGTAAACGGTGATGACCCGGAGGCCGTAGTACATTGTGCAAAAATTGCTACTGAGTTTAGACAAAAATTTAATAGAGACGTAGTAATTGACATGGTCTGTTATAGAAGATTTGGGCATAACGAGGGAGACGAACCTTCATTCACTCAACCATTAATGTATAAAAAAATAAAAGTACAGCCCACTACATTGGATAAGTATAAAAAAAGAATTGCTCAAGAAGGTCTGTTTTCAGAGGGGGAAATAGATAAAAAAAAATCTGACTTTAAAAAATATCTAGAAAAAGAATTTGAGTCATCTAAAAATTATAAATCTGAATTAAAATGGTATGCAGGAACTTGGTCAAGATATAAACCAGAGCTAGGAAAAGATAAAAGAGGAGTAAGTGGAATAGATAAAAAGAAAATTATAGAAATAGGAAAAAAAATTTCAACTATTCCGGATACATTCACTGCCCACAAAACCTTGAAAAAGATTTTTGAAAATAGATATAAAATGTTTAGTGAAAATAAGCCTATTGATTGGTCTACTGCAGAAACATTAGCTTTTGGAGGTCTATTGGATGAAGGGTTTTCAGTAAGATTATCCGGACAAGATTCTGGCAGAGGAACATTTAGTCAAAGACATTCTGTTTTGAGAAATCAAGATAATCATGAAAGATATATACCTTTAAATAATATTTCAAAAAAACAAAAAAAATTTGAAATCATAGACAGTTTATTATCTGAGCTTGCTGTTCTTGGATTTGAATTTGGCTATTCTTTATCCGAGCCAGAAACTTTAGTTTTATGGGAAGCTCAGTTTGGAGACTTTGCTAATGGAGCTCAAGTAATTATTGATCAATTTATTATATCAAGCGAGCCTAAATGGGGAAGAGCAAGTGGATTGGTATTGCTATTACCACACGGATATGAAGGCCAGGGACCAGAACATTCATCAGCTAGACTTGAAAGGTTTTTGCAGCTTTGCGCTGGAGAAAATATTCAAGTTGTAAATTGCACGACTCCAGCAAATTACTTTCATGTTTTACGTAGACAAATGCACAGAGATTTTAGAAAGCCTTTGATAGTCATGACACCAAAATCTTTATTGAGGCACAAAAAATGTGTTTCATTCTTAGATGATTTTTCCAAAAAAAATACTTTCCATAGAGTTCTTGAAGATCAAGCATACTTGAAAAAAAGCGGTTTAGTCAAACTAAAATCAGATAAAAAGATTGAAAAGGTAATCATCTGTTCTGGTAAAATTTATTTTGATTTAGTTGAAGCTAGAGAAAAGATAAAAAATGACAAAGTGGTGTTCATTAGAATTGAGCAACTGTATCCTTTTCCTGCTAAAACTCTTGCCAAGGTATTAAAAAGATACAAAAAAAATGCCAATTTTTACTGGTGCCAAGAAGAGCCTCAAAATATGGGAGCATGGAACACAGTACGAAATTATATCGAAAGAACACTAGAAATAATTCAATCAAAACGAGATAAAGTAAAGTATATCGGAAGAAAACCCTCAGCTTCAACTGCGACTGGAAATCTAAATAAACATCTTGCACAACAAAAAGAAATATTAGAAAAGGTAGTAGGAAAATTTAATTAATGTCTGAAAAAATATTAGTCCCAGTTTTAGGAGAGTCAGTAACAGAAGCGACTGTCTCAAAATGGCTAAAAAATCAGGGCGAAATTGTTGCTTCTGAGGAGCCTCTAGTTGAACTTGAAACGGATAAAGTAAATATAGAAGTTCCTTCTCCGTCTAATGGAACTTTAGAAACAATTTCCGTTAAAGAAGGTCAAACAGTAAATGTTGGTACTTTACTTGGTACAATTGGTGAAAGTAAAAACAAAAAAAAAACAGAGACAAAAAAAGAAGAGAGATATAATCCCCCTGTTAAAAAAACCAAACCGCCAAAAATAGAATCAGAAGATAAAAAAATTGAACCTCTAATTTTAGATAATTTAAGCGAAAAAAAAACAAACATTCAAGAAGAAGAGCCTTTAATATTAGATCAAGTTCATAATAAAATAGAATTAGAACCAAACAAACCTAAAGTACTTTCTCCATCAGCGAGAAAATTAGCAGCCGAGTCAAATATAAATACAGAAAATATAATAGGCTCAGGAAAAAATGGAGTTGTGCTCAAAGAAGATGTTATGACTTTAATGGGATCTAAACCAAAACCATCTGAAAGAAAAGTAGCTCATGGTCCAGAGGAAAGAATTAAAATGACGAGATTGCGACTCACAATAGCAAAAAGACTGAAAGAGGCACAAGAAAATGCTGCAATGTTAACAACTTTTAACGAGGTTGATATGTACGAAGTTATAAAAATGAAAAATAACTATAAAGATGAATTTCAAAAAAAATATTCTACGAAACTAGGTTTTATGTCTTTTTTTGTAAAATCTTGCGTAGTTGGGTTGCAAAATTACCCTGCTATTAATGCGGAGATACAAGGGGAAGAGATTGTTTACAAAAATTATTATAATATTAGTATAGCTGTTGGTACTGACAGAGGACTGGTAGTTCCGGTTATTAGAAACACTGATGAATTGTCATTTGCTGAAATAGAGAGCAATATCGCACAACTTGGTCAGAAAGCTCGAGATGGCAAAATTACGATTGAAGATCTTCAAGGCGGGACTTTTACTATTACTAATGGAGGAATTTACGGGTCGATGTTATCAACTCCAATATTAAACCCTCCTCAATCTGCGGTCTTGGGAATGCACAATATTATTGAACGACCAGTTGTAGTAAATGGAAACGTAATTGTCAGACCTATAATGTACTTAGCTCTCTCTTATGATCATAGAATAATTGATGGAAAGGAAGCTGTTTCTTTTTTGAAAACAGTTAAAGAATGTTTAGAACAACCTAAAAGACTTTTTTTAAATTTATAGAAATGGAAAATAATTTTGATGTAATCATCATTGGAGGAGGTCCTGGAGGTTATGTTTGCGCCATACGAGCTGCCCAGCTTGGTTTAAAAACAGCTTGCGTGGAGTCTAGAGGAACTTTAGGTGGAACTTGTTTAAATATTGGCTGCATCCCCTCTAAGAGTCTTTTAAATTTATCTGAAAATTATAATAAAGCTCAAAAAGAGTTTAAACATCAAGGTATTGAGATTAGTGAAATCAAATTAAATATAGAAAAAATGATGTCAAATAAAAACAAATCAGTTCAAGTTCTTACAAAAGGTGTTGAATTTCTTTTTAAGAAAAATAAAGTTACCTACATTAAAGGAAAAGGAATACCGTTTTCAAAAAATGACGTAATTGTTTATGATGGAAACAAAAAAAATTCCTATAAAACAAAAAATATTGTTATAGCTACTGGTTCGACTGTTTCTTCGTTACCGGGAATAGAAATAGATGAAAAGAATATAATATCATCAACTGGAGCTCTTTCTTTAAGTAAAGTTCCTAAAAAACTTGTAGTAATAGGTGGCGGATACATAGGTTTGGAAATGGGGTCTGTTTGGTCAAGGCTTGGATCAGAAGTAACTGTAGTAGAATATTTAGATTATATAACTCCAGGTATGGACAGAGAAATTTCTAAAGAATTTCAAAAAATTTTATCTAAAAAAGGAATTGTCTTTAAATTAAACTCAAAAGTCACTGCAGTAAAAAAAAATGGGAGCTTGTCAAATGTTGAATTTGTCAACAATTCAACATCTAAAAAGGAAATAATTGAAGCAGACAAAGTTTTAGTATCTGTTGGACGAAAACCTTATACTGAGGGATTAAATCTTTCAAAAATTGGGATTAAGAAAGATAGCAAGGGTAGAATCGAGGTAAATAATAAATTTCAAACTTCTATAAAAAATATATATGCCATCGGAGATGTTATTAAAGGACCTATGTTAGCCCATAAGGCTGAAGAAGAGGGAATAGCAGTCGCAGAAATTTTATCAGGACAAGCCGGCCATGTAAATTATGATGTAATTCCAGGAGTAGTATACACTTCGCCAGAAGTAGCAACTGTAGGGAAAACAGAGGAGCAACTTAAAAATAAAAAAGTAGATTATAAAGTGGGTAAATTTCCTTTTTTAGCTAATTCAAGAGCTAAAGTTAATAATGAAACAGAGGGATTTGTAAAAATTTTGGCTGATTCTAAAACCGATAAAGTTTTAGGAGTTCACATAATAGGTCCCCACTGTGGAGACATGATTGCAGAAATGGCGCTTGCCATGGAGTTTGGAGCAAGTGCTGAGGATATAGCTAGAACCTGTCATGCCCATCCAACTCATACTGAAGCTATAAAAGAGGCAGCCCTAGCTGTTGATAAAAGACCAATTCATTTTTAATTGATATAATATCAATTAAAATCCATTCATGAAATTTCCAGTTCTTTTACCAAAAGTATTTGATTACCCTTTTACTTATTTAAACGATAAAAATAAAAACTTAAAACAAGGAGACCTAGTCGTTGTACCTTTTGGAAAAAAAAAGGAAGTAGGTGTAATTTGGGACAAAATACAAGAAACGACAAAAAAAATTAAAATCAAAAAAATTGAAAAAAAAATTAAAAGCATCTCAATTAGTAGAAATCTAATAAAATTTATTAACTGGTTTTCAATGTATAACCTTGTACCAAAAGGAAAAGTTTTAAAAATGTGCTTGGGTGATTCTCAAAATATTTTAAAACTACAAAAGTATGAATTTGAAAGCAATTCTTTTGAAAAGAAGAAATATATTTTAAGTATAGAACAGCAGGCAGCTCTTAATGATTTAAAAAGTCATGGTAATAAATTTAGTGTTTCAGTACTTCAAGGATTAACCGGTTCAGGAAAAACTATTGTTTATTTTGAAATGATTAATGAGATAATAAAAAAGAATCAACAAGCTTTAGTTTTACTTCCTGAAATATTTTTAACTAATCAATTCAAACAAAGATTCAAAGAATATTTTGGTTTCGAGCCAGCAATTTGGCATTCCAAAATTACTCCAAAAAACAAGAGAAAAATTTGGTCTGGAATTGTTAGTAACAAAATTAAAATAATAGTTGGTGCTAGGTCAGCATTATTATTACCGTACAAAAATCTAGGCATTATAATTATAGACGAAGAACACGATCCTTCATATAAGCAAGACGAAGGTTTGATTTACAATGCTAGAGATATGGCTATAACTAGGGCTGCGTTTGAAAACATTCCTATACATTTAATAACTTCTGTTCCTTCACTTGAAACGTACAATAATGTTATAAATAAAAAATATAATTCAACAAAAATAAATAATAGATACAGCGATTTTCCTCTACCTGAAACGAAAATTATTAATCTAAACTTTTCAACATTAGAAAAAGATGAGTCTATAGACTCAAAAACAATTAAATTAGTTAAAGGATTTTTAGAAAAAAAAGAACAAGTTTTATTTTTTTTAAATAGGCGAGGTTATGCTCCTTTTATGATTTGTAAAAATTGTGGCTACAAACATGCATGTCCTAACTGCTCAATTTATTTAACATACCATAAGTCTATAAATACTCTTACATGTCATCACTGTGGATTTCAGACTCAAAAAGAAAGGAATTGTATAGAAAAGGAAAAATTATGTGAATTTAGAATGTATGGTCTAGGAGTAGAAAAAATATACGACGAATTAAAAATAAAATTTCCAAAAAATAATATTAAAATCTTTTCAAGTGACTTCTTAAAAAAAAAGCAATCAGAAAATATTCTTTCACAAATAGAAGAAAATAAAATTGATATTTTAATTGGAACTCAGATGATATCTAAAGGATTTAACTTTCCAAAGCTAAACTGCATAGTAGTAGTGGATGCAGATTTTTCAGGCAAAGGATATGACCTAAGATCTACGGAAAAAAATATACAATTATATAATCAACTAAGTGGAAGAGCAGGTAGATTTTCAAAAGAGTCTTTAATTATATATCAAACAATGTCTCCATCAGATGAAACTTTGAAAGATATTATTAAAAACGATCCTGAAAAATTTCTCAAGAATGAACTTGCGTTAAGAAAAAAAAATAAACTTCCTCCTTTTCACAGATTAGTGTCAGTAATTATTTCTGCTAATTCTGAAATCACTAGTTTAAGAGGCGCTCAAGAAATAAAAAAAAAATTGCTAAATATCGATGGAATGGAAATCATGGGACCTATTTCTTCACCTATTTTTAAAATAAAAAAGCAATATCGAACTAGATTATTAGCCAGATCAAAACCTGAAATTTTAATTCAAAAAAAATTAGGTTTAATTTTAAAAAATCTTAAAATATCAAAAAAAATTAAACTCACGGTTGATGTAGATCCAATAAACTTCAATTAACGCAAGCATATCACCTTGATCAGTATATTTAGTTATGATAGGAAATCTCAGTATCTTCAAGAAAACATACACAATTTTATAAATAAATGAGCTCAAATAAATCTTTTTCTACTGAGACTTCAGATAGATATGCTAGGGCTATGTTAGAATTGGCTCAGGAAAACAATGAAGTAAATAATATAGAAAAAAACATTTTACAATTGTTAGAAATTTACAATTCAAGCTTAGAATTTGAAAATTTCATAAAAAATCCAACACAATCCATAGAAAATCAACTTATTGTTGTTAATAAAATTTCTGAAATAATGAATTTTCCAAAAGTACTAAAAAATTTTTTGTCAGTTTTAGTGATAAAAAGAAGAATATTTTTTTTAAAAAAAATTATTTTAAGTTTTAATGATTTAGTAGCAATAAAGAAAGGCAAACTTAAAGCGCAATTAATTTCATCTAAAAATTTAACACCAGAAAATCTTAAAAAAATCAGCGATGAATTATCTAAAGTAATTGGATCAAATATAAATTTTGATTTAAAAATTGACGAGAGTTTAATTGGAGGTTTTAAAATGCAAATTGGCAGTTTAATGATAGACACTTCTCTTAAGAATAAATTAAAAAAATATGAACAGTTGATGATAAAAAATTGATATGCAAATAAAACCATCAGAAATTACAAAACTTTTAAAAGATCAAATTAAAAATTTCGGCGAAAAAGCCGAGGTATCTGAAATTGGAAATGTATTATCTGTTGGTGATGGTATTGCAAGAGTCTATGGCCTCGACAATGTTGAAGCGGGAGAAATGGTAGAATTTGAAGATGGATCAAAAGGTATGGCTTTAAACTTAGAAAGCGATAACGTTGGAGTAGTAATTTTTGGAGATGATAAAAAGATCAAAGAAGGAAGTACAGTCAAAAGAACAGGCTCTATAGTAGATGCTCCTGTTGGTAAAGAGCTTCTTGGTAGAGTGGTTGATGGACTTGGAAATCCTATAGACGGCAAAGGTAATTTAAATCAAAAAATTAAAAGACAAAGAGTAGAAGTAAAAGCTCCGGGAATAATTCCAAGACAATCAGTGAATGAACCAATGCAGACAGGTTTAAAGGCTATCGATACTTTAATTCCAATTGGAAGAGGACAAAGAGAATTAATTATAGGCGACAGACAAACTGGAAAAACCGCTGTTGCAATCGATGCTATAATTAATCAAAAATCAATTAACGACTCTAAAGATGAAAAGAAAAAATTATATTGTATTTATGTAGCCATAGGACAAAAAAGATCAACTGTTGCTCAAATAGTGAAAACTTTAGAGGACGCCGGGGCAATGAAATATACAACAGTAGTTTCGGCTACCGCTTCAGATGCTGCGCCGCTTCAATTTTTAGCTCCATATACTGGTTGTACAATAGGAGAATATTTTAGGGATAATGGCATGCATGCACTAATAATTTATGACGATCTATCTAAACAGGCAGTTGCCTATAGACAAATGTCTTTACTATTAAGAAGACCTCCAGGAAGAGAAGCATATCCCGGAGATGTATTTTATCTTCATAGTAGACTTTTAGAGAGAGCTGCTAAGCTTAGCGAAACAAAAGGAGGTGGTTCTTTGACCGCTCTTCCAATAATAGAAACCCAAGCGGGAGATGTTTCAGCATATATTCCTACTAACGTTATATCGATAACTGATGGTCAGATATTTTTAGAAACAGAATTATTTAATCAAGGTATCAGGCCCGCTGTAAATGTAGGCTTATCTGTTTCAAGGGTTGGATCCGCAGCTCAAACTAAAGCCATGAAAAAAGTAGCTGGTTCCATAAAACTTGAACTTGCTCAGTATAGGGAGATGGCAGCTTTTGCCCAATTCGGTTCGGATTTGGACGCGTCAACTCAAAAACTTCTTAATCGAGGTTCCAAATTGACTGAATTATTAAAACAAAATCAATACTCCCCAATGACAGTTGCAGAACAAGTTATCTCAGTTTTTGCTGGTGTAAACGGATATTTAGACGATGTTGAATTAGATCAAATTAAGATTTTTGAGACCGAAATAATTGATAAAATAAAAACTAACAAAGCAGATATACTAAAATCAATCCAAGTTTCTGGTAAAATTGAAGAAGAAGTAGAGCAATCTTTAAAAAAAGTTATAGAAGAATATAAAAAAAATAAAAAAAATGCCTAGTTTAGATGATTTAAAAAAAAGAATTGTAAGCGTTAAATCAACACAAAAAATTACTAAAGCTTTGAAAATGGTTGCTGCTGCCAAACTTAAAAAAGCTCAAGATAGTGCAGAGAAAGGTAGGCCGTACAGTGAAAAAATGCAAAATATAATTTTGAATTTAACAAAATCTATAAGTGATCCAGAAAATGCACCTAAGCTTTTGGTTGGAACTGGAAGTGATAAGACTTATTTGTGTGTAGTCATGACCTCAGATAAAGGATTATGTGGTGGATTTAATTCAAACATTTGTAAATTGGCAAAAAATTATTTCAAAAAAACAATAAAAGAGGGAAAAAATTTAAAAATAATTACTGTGGGCTCGAAAGGTTTAGATCAATTAAAAAGAAATTATGGAAAATATATTATTAAAAATATGAGCTTTAAAGACAAAAAAAAGCTAACTTTTAGTGAGGCCGAAACGGTTGGAAATATAATCCTGGACTTATTTAAAAAAAATGAATTCGATAAATGTATATTATTCTATAATAACTTTAAAAATGTTATTACTCAAATTCCTCAAGCACAACAAATTATTCCTACTGAAAAAGTTGAGGTTTCAAGTCAAGAAGAAAGCAATGTTTACGATTTTGAACCTGATGAAGACGAAATACTTGAAGATTTACTTCCTAAAAATATTTCTACACAAGTGTTCAAAGCATTTTTAGAAAACGCAGCAAGTGAGCAAGGATCTAGAATGACTGCAATGGACAACGCAACAAGAAACGCTGGGGAATTAGTTGAAAAGTTAACTATTAATTATAACAGGAGTAGACAAGCGGCTATTACTAAAGAATTAATAGAAATAATTTCAGGAGCTGAAAGTTTATAAATATGAGCAAATCAGGAAAAATAACACAATTAATTGGAGCGGTTGTAGATGTAAGTTTTGAGACAAATCTTCCTGAAATATATACTGCTTTAGAAGTGAACAATAAAGGTAATAAATTAATTTTAGAAGTTGCTCAGCATTTAGGAGAAAGTAGTGTGAGAACTATAGCAATGGACTCCACTGAGGGATTAAAAAGAGGAGATATTGTTACTGATACTGGCGCACCTATAAGTGTTCCTGTAGGTCCTGAAACTTTAGGTAGAATAATTAATGTAATAGGTCAACCGATTGATGAAAAAGGTGAAGTAAAAACAAAAGAAAATTGGCCAATACATAGGCAAGCACCCAAATTTACCGATCAATCAACTGAAACAGAAATGTTAGTTACTGGCATTAAAGTTGTAGATCTTTTAGCTCCATATGCAAAAGGAGGAAAAATAGGTTTATTTGGCGGTGCAGGAGTTGGCAAAACTGTAACCATTATGGAACTCATTAATAATATCGCAAAAGCTCATGGAGGCTTTTCAGTATTTGCTGGAGTTGGAGAGCGAACAAGAGAGGGAAATGATCTTTACCATGAAATGATCGAGTCTGGAGTTATTAAAAAAGATGGAAAAGGATCTAAAGCAGCTTTAGTTTACGGACAAATGAACGAACCTCCTGGCGCAAGAGCCAGAGTAGCTTTAACAGGATTGACAGTTGCTGAATATTTTAGAGACAAAGAAGGACAGGATGTACTATTTTTTATAGACAACATATTTAGATTTACTCAAGCAGGATCAGAAGTTTCTGCTTTACTTGGTAGAATTCCATCGGCAGTTGGTTACCAACCTACTCTTGCTACTGATATGGGTAATTTACAAGAAAGAATAACATCTACTGGCAAAGGGTCAATAACTTCAGTTCAAGCAATATATGTTCCAGCAGATGATTTAACCGATCCTGCTCCAGCCACTTCATTCGCTCACCTTGATGCAACAACAGTTCTATCTAGACAGATTGCTGAACTTGGAATTTACCCCGCTGTAGATCCTCTAGACTCCACGTCTAGAATATTGGATCCAAGGGTTGTTGGTGAAGAACACTATAGAGTGGCCAGAGATGTGCAACGGATATTACAAGCTTATAAGTCCTTACAAGATATTATAGCAATTCTTGGAATGGATGAGTTATCAGAAGAAGATAAACTTACAGTTGCTAGAGCAAGAAAAATTCAAAGGTTTTTGTCCCAACCATTTTTTGTTGCAGAAGTTTTTACAGGCTCTCCGGGAAAACTCGTAGATTTAGAATCAACTATCAAGGGTTTTGATGCTATATGTAAAGGTGATTACGACCATTTACCTGAAGCGGCATTTTATATGGTTGGTACAATTGAGGAAGCTGTTGAAAAAGCAGAAAAATTGGAAAAAGAGACAAAGGCTTAATGTCAGACAAGTTTAATGTACAAATAATAAGTCCTGATAAAACAATTTTAAAATCAGAAGTTTTTCAAGTCATAATCCCAGCTTATGAAGGATTAATGACAATTTTAAAAGATCATATTTCTATAGTGACTTTTTTAAGACCAGGATTTATTGAGGCTGAAATTAATAATGAAGTAGAAAAAATCTATGTAGAAGAGGGAACAGTAGAATTCTCCAATAACAATTTATTAATTTTGTCTTCTACGGCAAAGAACAAAAAAGACTTTTCAAGTCAAGAGGCTCAACAAGCTTTAGAAGTTTCAAAAAGCTTAATGAAAAATGATGAAATTAATGATAAAGAAAAATATTTTTTATCTTATAAAATAGAAGCTCTCCAACAAGTAATTAATTAAGTTCAGCCAGCTCTAGAACCAATTTTTTGTAAATATGTTTTTTGAAATCAACTATTACTTCAGGTAAATCTTTTATGTTTATCCACTTCCATTCAATAAATTCTTGATGTTTAGTATTAATATTTATTTCATTGTCTTTTCCTAAAAATTTTACAATGAACCACTTTTGTTTTTGTCCTCTAAATTTGCCTTTCCATATAATACCAACTAGATGACTTGGTAACTCATATTCAAGCCAATAGTCTAATTCCTTGATTAATTTAATATTTTGTATGCTTGTTTCTTCTCTTAATTCTCTTTTCATCGCATCTATGAGTCTTTCATTTTTGTCAACGCCTCCCTGAGGCATTTGCCATTTATTTATAGGATTATCTTTTCTTTTTGCTACGAAAACTTCGTTATTAGAGTTTAGAACTACTACTCCAACACCTGTTCTTAAAGGTAATTTTTTTTTATTTTGCATTTTATGATTATGAATCAAATAGCTTTAAAGCATAATCAAGTTGATTATCAGTTTCAGAATCGATCTTAAAAGCATCGCTCGTTTCTTCAACAACTATATCTGGAGAGACTCCAACTTCAGAAATCGACTCCCCAGATGGTAAATAATATTTTGAAATAGTAAGTCTCATACCACCTCCATTTCTAAGCGGGATAATCGATTGAACTGATCCCTTGCCATAAGAATTTTCACCTAAAATAATTGCCCTTTTATGGTCTTTTAAAGCACCAGCTAATATTTCAGAGGCAGAAGCTGAACCATTATTAATCATTATTATTATTGGCTTGCCTTTAATCCCATCACCCTTTCTTGCAAAAAATCTTCTAGTTTCAGATATTTTTCTCCCTTTTGTAGAAACAATTTCCCCATCATCTAAAAAGAAATCTGTAATATTTATAGCTTGAGTTAAAAGTCCACCAGGATTATTTCTAATATCAATAATATAACCAATCGGATTATGTTTTTTTTCTATGGATCTAATTTTTTTAATCATTTGTTCGTCACTGTTTTCATTGAAAGACTTAAGTCTGACATAACCTATGTTATCATCGCTTCCCAATGCTTTTGCTTCTACAGATTTAACTTCAATAATTTTTCTTGTAATGTCGAATTCTAAAGCTTTCTTTACCCCTTTTCTTCTAATAGTAAGAGTAATACTTGTGTCAACTGGCCCTCTCATTAATTTCACTGCCTCCATTAAAGATTTGCCTTGAACTTGTTCACCATTAATTTTAACAATATAATCTCCAGCCTTAATTCCCGCTAAAGAGGCGGGGGTATCTTCAATCGGCGATATTACTTTTACCACTCCTGACTCCATGCCAATTTCAATACCGAGACCACCAAACTCTCCTTTAGTATCAGTTTGCATGCTTTTAAAAAGTTCAGGACTCATGTACGCAGAATAAGGATCAAGAGATTGCAAAACTCCATTTATAGCTGAGTCCATAACATCTGATTGATCAACTTCATCAACGTATTCTTCTTTTACTCTCTCTAATACCTCGCCAAATAAATCAATCTTATCATATAAATCGTTACTATTTTTTGAAAACAAAATGTTAAAATTTGAAAAAAATAAAAGAAGTATGAGTATAATTGTTTTTTTCATATCAAAGCTTTTTCTTTTGGGATTTCTTCAGACCACATTTTTTCTAAATCATAAAAACTTCTTTTATCAGGATGAAAAATGTGCACAATAATATCTATCGCATCAACAAGTTTCCAGTCATTACTTTCTTTTCCTTCAATTTTACAACCGGTAATACCAAATTTTTTTAATTCGCTAATCAATATTTCAGATAAAGACTGCAAGTGTCTCGAAGAAGTTCCTGAAGCAATTATCATATAGTCAGCAATTTGAGATTTTTTTTTAAGGTCTATAGAAACTATGTTTTTTGCTTTATTTTTATCCAAAACATTTTCGATTATTTTTTTAATTTCTATAATTTTCATCAACTTCTTTATCTTAAATAGATTTTTCTTATTTGAGAAGAGGAAATATTTACCCTAGAGTCTTTTATGAACATTATTTCTCTATCCTTCAATTTTTTCATAATAGGGGATTTTTTTGATCTTTGATCATACCCGTATCGTGAAAAAACAACTAATTTACTTAGTTTTAATATTTTTTCATATCCTTTCCATTTATGGAAGTGTATTAGATTGTCAGAACCTATAATAAGAAAAAACTTTGAATTTTTATTTTTTTTGGTCAAATATTCAAGAATATTTATTGTTCTTGATGATTTAACTCTTTTATCTAAAAATTTAATTTCGATCTTTTTATTTTTTTTCACTAAATTTTTACTTTTTTTAACTCTTTCTTTAAGTTTGAAAAAAGTTTTTTTTTTAAAGGGATTTTTTTTGGAAATTACCCAATACAACTTGTCTAATTTTAATTTTTTAATACTTCTTAAACTAATTCTTAAATGACCAATATGCGGAGGGTCAAAACTTCCTCCAAAAAAACCTATTGAGTATTTTTTTAGTTTTACCATTAAGTTTATGACCTAACAGTTCCTTTTCCTATTACTTTATATTTGTATGATGTCAGTTGATTTATTCCAACTGGTCCACGCGGCGGCAGTTTGTTAGTAGAAATTCCTATTTCTCCTCCAAAACCAAATTCACCTCCATCTGCAAATTGAGTAGATGCATTATGCATAGCTATAGAGCTATTCACTCCATTTAAAAATATTTCTGCAGTCTTGAGTTTATTTGTGACTATACTATCTGTATGCATAGTGCCATATTTAAGAATATGATTTATAGCTTCTTTAACGTTAGAAACGGTTTTAATAGATAATTTTGCGTCAAGATATTCTGTTTTCCAGTCAATCTCCTTAGCTAATTCTAATTTGTTTTTAAAATACTTATTAATTTTTTTATCAACTAGAACTTTACAACCAGAGGATATTAATTTTTTTATTATTGGCACTGCATGAGTTTTCAAAACTTTTTCGTTAATTAATACCGTTTCTACCGCACCACATATACTTGTTCTTCTCATTTTTGCATTTAAAACAATTTCTGAAGCCATTTTAATGCTCGACTCACTGTCTATATAAATATGACATAATCCTTCCAAGTGTCCTATAACATGAATTTTTGAAAATTTTTGAACTTTTTCTACCAATCCTTTTCCTCCTCTAGGAACTATTACATCAATATATTTACCCATGTTCGATAATAGATAATCTACTACTTTTCTATTTTTATTTTCTATAAATTGAACTGTATTTTTATCTATATTGTTTTTACTAAGGGCATTTCTAAATAGGTCTGCTAAGATTTTGTTTGAATTATATGCTTCTGAGCCTCCTTTAAGGATTGCGCAGTTCCCAGATTTAAAACTTAAAGCAGAAACATCTGCAGTCACATTAGGTCTGCTCTCGTATATTATTCCTATTACACCGATAGGAGTGCTAACCTTTTTAATCTTAAGACCATTAGGTCTTTTCCACTCCGCTAAAGTTTTATTCAATGGATTTTTAAATTTAATAATTTCATTAATTGAATTTCTAATTCCATCGATTCTTTTTTCATTTAATATCAATCTATCAATCAAATTTTTTCTTTTAGAACTCTTGATGTCTTTAATATTTTCTCTTATTATTAATTTTTTATTTTTTAGAATTGACTTATTATAAGTTTCAAGAACCTTGTTAATTTTATCATGTTTAATCTCACCCAGTTTTTTGAAAGCTTTTTTTGAGTTCAATCCTATTTTATTTAAATATTTCATTTTAAAGTTTTACCATATCGTCTTGATGAATTATTTCTGATTTACTTGCATAACCAAGAATACCTTCAATTTGATTGCTATGAAGGCCCTTAATTTTTTCAATTTCTACAGAAGAAAAAGAGGACAGACCTCTCGCTAACTCATTTTCATTGTTATCCACTACTAAAATATTGTCACCTTTTTTAAACTCACCTAGTACTTTTGTGATGCCGGCAGCTAATAAACTTTTTCCATTTTTAAGAGCTTTTGCTGCCCCGCTATCAATAAATATTTTTGCCGAAGAACCGATAGAGCCTACAATCCATTTTTTTCGTGCAGCTAAAGTTGATATCTTAGGAACAAAACAAGTGTAGACGCTTTTTTCAATTAATCTTTTCAACGGATTCATATATTGGCCATTTGCAAGAATCATTTCACACCCTGCATTCATACAAATTTTTGCTGCATCTAATTTTGTATTAATACCCCCTGAACCTAAAGCATTAATTTTTTTATCTGCCAAAGAATAAATAGCGTTGTCCAAATTTTTAACTTCTTTAATTATTTTTTTCTTGTTCTCGGCATTTTTGTATAAACCATCGACATCTGAAAAAATAATCAACGTATCTGCACCAATTATTTGAGCAACTCTTGCTGCCAATCTATCGTTATCTCCATATTTAATTTCAGAGGTTGCGGTTGAGTCATTTTCATTCACTATTGGAATTGCGTCTAAATTAAATAAATTTTCAAAAGTTCTTCTCGCATTTAAAGCTCTCCTTCTTTGTTCAGTGTCATCTGGAGTAATTAATATTTGCCCTATTTTAATTTTATTTTTTTCAAAAAGTATTTTGAATTGATCTATTAAATGAATTTGACCTACGGCAGCAATTGCTTGACTCATTTCAAGCTTAATTTTTTTCTTTTTTATCTTTAAATAGCTTTGACCAAGCGCAATCGCTCCAGAAGATACTATAGTTATTTGCTTATTCTTTCTTATTTTTTTTATGTCTTTTATTAAGCTTTGGAACCATTTTTTCTTAAACTTACCTTTGCCATCAACAATTGTTGATGAACCCAATTTTATCACAATTTTTTTTTTGTTATCTAGAAACATTTTGTAGCAGTATTTTTCTTACTTTTTTTAAATCCTCTTGAGAAAAAACAGAAATCACTTCAACTTTCTTTTTAATTTTTTTTTTAAATTTACTTAATTTTTTATCAATATCTTTTCTGTCAAATAAATCTGACTTATTAAAAATAACCATTTCTTTTTTCTTTGAAAGCGTATCACTGTAATTTGACAGCTCTTTTCTAATTTTTAAATAGTTTTCCAATATATTTTCATTTGCAAGATCTATTAAATGAAGTAATACCTTACATCTTTCAATATGTCTTAAAAATTTATCACCTAAACCTACACCTTTATGGGCGCCTTCTACTAACCCTGGTATATCAGCGATCGTAACTTCTTTTCCGTCGTAATATGAAACTCCTAGGTTTGGATTCAAAGTAGTAAAAGGATAACTTGCTATTTTTGGTTTAGCACGAGTAATTGATGCTAGCAAACTGGATTTGCCTGCGTTTGGCAAACCAATAATGCCTACATCTGCAATAACTTTTAATTGTAACCAAATCCAAAATTCTTCACCAATTTTTCCACCAGTTTTTTTTTTTGGAGCCCTGTTAGTTGAACTTTTAAATCTAACATTTCCTAAACCTCCTTTTCCACCGTTGGCGACCAAATATTTGTCTTTATTTTTTGTAAAATCATATATCATAGTATTGTTGTCCTCTTCGAAAATTTGAGTACCTACAGGGACTTTTATTATTAAGTCTTTCCCGTTGGCCCCAGTTTTGTTTCTCTTACTTCCAGACTTTCCCTCTTCAGCTTTAAAATGTTGCAAATATCTAAAATCTATTAAAGTATTTAAATTTCTTTCTGATTGAAAAATAATTGAACCTCCATTTCCTCCATCGCCTCCATCAGGCCCTCCATATTCAATAAACTTTTCTCTTCTAAAACTTGCTGATCCCGATCCTCCATTACCAGCTTTTATATAGATTTTCGCTTGATCTAAAAATTTCATTATGGATTTTAAAACAACCTAAGTTATTTATTTAATTGGGAATAACAGAAACAAATGTTCTGTTCGACTTAGCTTTTTTGAACTTTACTTTACCTTTTACTAAAGAAAAAATGGAATGGTCTTTTCCAATTCCCACATTTTCACCTGGGTGAATTTTTGTTCCTCTTTGCCTCACGATAATATTTCCAGGGATTACAATTTGGTCCCCATATCTTTTTACCCCAAGGCGTCTACCTTTGCTGTCTCGTCCGTTTCGCGATGATCCACCAGCTTTTTTTGTTGCCATTAGTAATTCCTATTTCTTTTTGATTTTTTTCTTTTTTTCTTTAGTTTTTATAATATTTTTTTTAGTTTTTAATGTTTTATTTTCAATTTTTGCTTCGGAGACAATTTTTCCATCTTTAGATAATATCTTAGTTATTTGAATTTTTGAATGTCTTTGTCTGTGACCATTCTTTTTTCTTGAATGTTTTCTTCTTCTTTTATGAAAAATTAAAACAGTCCTATCCTTAACATTATCTAACAATTTTGCCTCTACTATTGCCCCAGAAATATTTGGATTGCCCACTTCAGTTTTTTTATCATCATTAATGAGCAAAACATTTTTGAATTGAATAGTTTGACCTTTATCTAAATTTACTTTTTCAATTTCTAATATTTTACTTGCAGAAACTCTGTATTGTTTCCCACCAGTTTCAATTATTGCAAAAGACATAAAATAAGTTCCTTTAAATTTAAGGCAATATAACTTGAAAGAATTTCAAGTCAAGAAGTATGAGTCTAAAAATTGTCCTTTAAATTACGCAATTTTTCAAAAACTAATTCGTCTGCTTTATTGTTCATGCCAAGACTTTTTTTTATCATATCATTTTCACATCTTAGAAAGATGTTAGTGAGCAGCTCTTCCTCTAAAATAGTAGGACTAGTAGGAAGACCTTTTTTTTGTCTTGTATTAATCCAACTTATTTTTTTTTGTAATGCTTTATTATTTTTATCAAAGTTAAAGCAAAAATTAGAATTGCTCTTTGTATATTCATGACCAAAATATATTTTTGTATTTTTTGGAAGATTTTTAATTTTATTAATCGAAGAAAACATTTGTTTAGGTGTACCTTCAAATATTCTGCCACAACCTAAAGAAAACAAAGTATCACCTGTAAAAATAATTTTCTCATTTTCAAAGTAAAAAGCGATGTGCCCCTTTGTATGTCCAGGAATAAAAATAACTTTAAAAGAAAAGTTTCCTATTTTTACAGTCTGACCATCATGAAGATGTTGGTCTATATTTGGAATTCGATTTCTATCTATTTCACAAGCTAAAATTTTTGATTTATATTTATCTTTAAGTTTTTCGTTGCCTCCAATATGGTCAGCATGATGATGAGTATTTAAAATAAAATCTAATTTTTTAAACTTTTGGCTAATCACTTTGTCACATGTTTTAAAATCAGAGGGATCAACTATCGCTACCATGTTATTTTTCTCGTCATGTAAAACATAACTGTAATTATCATTTAAGCATGGAATTATCTCTATATTTAACATTATCCTATTAAAAAAATTCCAAGTTTTGAAAAAAAATTCTTTGTTTCAAGATTAGATTTTTTAATCTCGGAAGTTTTATTTTCACTTACACCTATAGCTTTTTTAATCTTTATTTTTTTTTCAATACAAAAGTGAAATAAATCTTTAATTGTACACATATGTAAATTGGGGGTATTATACCATGAATTAGGTAAAGTTTTTGTTACTGGCATTTTTCCAAAAAATAATAAACTAGTTCTAACTTTCCAGTATCCAAAATTTGGTATCGAAATAACTACTGATTTTCCTATTCTTAATAATTCTCTTAAAACTTTTTCAGGATTGTAAAAAGCTTGAAGTGTTTGGCTTAATACAACATAATCAAAAGATTGATCCGGAAACTGGTGTAATTCAGTTTCTGCATTTCCTTCTATAACTGGCAAACCTTTATAAATACATTTTTGAACATTTTCTTTTTCTAACTCTAAACCTCGAGCTTTTATATTTTTTTCTTTAATCAGATGATACATTAATGATCCATCTCCACATCCAACGTCTAAAACACTTACGTTGACTGGTAATAAATCAGCGATTACTCTAAATTCTTTTTTCATTTTTAAATTTCACGTGCATTGAGTCAATAAATCCTTTTAATGTTTTAAGAAACTCTGGTTCATTAAGTAAAAAAGAGTCGTGACCTTTATCAGTTTTGATTTCAGAGAAAGAAACGTCTGCCCCAGAAGCGTTTAAAGCAATTACGATATCTTTATTTTCTTTTGTTGTATAAAGCCAATCAGAAGAGAAAGAAATTACTAAATATTTTGTCTTTTGATTTTTAAAAGCCTCGAATAGGCCACCCTTAAAATGTTTGGACAAATCAAAATAATCCATAGCTCTAGTAATATATAAAATTGAATTTGCATCAAATCTCTCTACAAATGCATAACCTTGATGTCTTAAATAACTTTCAACTTGAAAATCTGCATTAAAGCTAAATTCATAATCAGC
>MDTB01207657.1_pt1 | contig 32196 bp, 32 predicted proteins | sample 811161 | NCBI WGS metagenome assembly MDTB01 (sample SAMN05326650, study PRJNA326480) | marine metagenome | isolation source: seawater | place: Mediterranean Sea | collected 2009 | reverse complement strand
TCGATATCACCAATTATATTTCCTATGATCGCGGGCGGCCTTTACACGTTTATGATGCTGATAAGCTGGGTGGCACGGTGCACGCGCGCCAGGCCAAGGCGGGCGAAAGTTTTGTTGCGCTTGACGATGAGACGTATGAATTGCGAGACGCGGATTGCGTCATCGCCGACGATAATGGTGTGCTGGGACTCGCCGGTATTATGGGGGGGCTGGCGTCAGGCAGCACGCTGGATACCCGCAATGTACTCGTAGAAAGCGCTTGGTTTGACCCGGTGGCGATCGCGTTATCGGGTCGTCACCACAATATCGATAGCGATGCGCGCTACCGGTTTGAGCGCGGCGTGGATCCGGCCTCGGTCGATACAGGTCTGGCGCTGGCTGTGCAAATGATCGTTGAAATTTGCGGGGGCACTGTGTGCGCGCCGGTAACAGGTGGCGCAGTACCAACTGATAAAAAACACGTCAGCTTCGCGCCGGCGCGGGTACGCCAGCTGACCGGTCTCGAGATCAGCGAAGCGGATATGCAAACCATCCTGGAAAAACTCGGTTTTGATGTTGAAACGGGTGAGGTTTGGAAAGTTGGCGTACCGAGTTGGCGACCCGATATCGACGATGCGACCCATGGCGCTGATATAGTTGAGGAAATCATTCGTATATACGGGCTGGACGAAGTGCCGTCGACGCCCTTGCCGCAAGATACCGGCGTGGTGCGTCCAAGCCTAACACTGGCGCAGCGTCGCGCTGGCCTGATGCGCCGCGCGCTGGCCGCACGGGGCTTGGTTGAAGCGGTCACATGGTCGTTTGTCTCGCAGGCCCAAGCTACGGCATTTCACGTGGCAGAGGGGCTGGAACTCGCGAATCCGATTTCATCAGATCTCAGCCATATGCGCCCATCACTATTGCCGGGCTTAATGGATGCGGTGCAGAAAAATGCTGACCGTGGTGCACAGCAGATTAATCTTTTTGAACTGGGTCACGAATTCAAGGCGGCAACACCCGGCGCACAACGCTATGCTGCGGCTGGTTTGCGGGCTGGCATGGCGGCGATGAAGAGCTGGCGTGGTGCGCCACAAGCTGTCGATGCCTATGCCGCGCGCGCCGATGCCGAAGCCGCGCTTGCAGCATGTGGCGTAGCTACAGATGCCTTGCAGGTATTGCCGGTGTCTCCTGATAGCGGCATTGACTGGTATCATCCGGGGCGCTCAGGCGTGCTGGCGCGCAACCCACGCGAGCCGATGGCAGTGTTCGGCGAACTGCATCCGGCGCTTTTGGCGAAGTTTGATATTGATATGCCGGTCGCCGCTTTTGAGGTCTGGCCTGATACAGTGCCCGAACCCAAGGCGCCCAAGCAGGCCGGAACGGATATTGCGCGGCCAGCGCTGGCTTTGTCCAACCTGCAAATGGTACGTCGCGATTTCGCTTTTGAGGTCGCGGCGGATGTGCCCGCGGCGGAGATTGTGCGGGCGGCACGCGGTGCTGAGAAAAAACTGATCAGTCAGGTGCGGGTTTTTGACGTGTTTGCGGGCGGCCAGCTTGCCGAGGGCATGAAATCCGTCGGGCTTGAGGTCTGCCTGCAACCGACAGAAGCGACCTTGACCGATGCCGAGATCGAGGTGGTTGCTGAAAAAGTGACCTCGGCTGTCATCAAGGCGACCGGCGGCCGCTTGCGCGGCTAATTTGCGCATTATTTTTAATGCTTATTTCGACGCAGTATTTGACGCATTGGCGAACACGGCGGCCAGTGATATAGGGCTAGTATGACAGTTCAGAAAAACATCCGGAACTTCGCAATTATCGCGCATATCGACCATGGCAAGTCGACGCTTGCCGACCGCTTGATCCAAATCACGGGCGGCTTGTCCACGCGTGAGATGCAGGAACAAGTTCTCGATAATATGGAACTGGAGCGCGAGCGCGGTATCACAATTAAAGCGCAGACCGTGCGCCTTGATTATACAGCGAGCGATGGCGAGACATATCAGCTCAACCTCATTGACACGCCCGGCCATGTCGACTTCGCCTATGAGGTCAACCGCTCGCTTGCGGCATGTGAAGGCTCGTTGCTGGTGGTTGATGCAAGTCAGGGCGTCGAGGCCCAGACGCTTGCCAATGTGTACCAAGCCATTGAAGTTGATCATGAAATTGTGCCTGTGCTGAACAAGGTCGATTTGCCTGCGGCGGATTGCCCGCGCGTTTGCGGGCAAATCGAGGATGTGATCGGGCTGGATACGTCGGGTGCAGTGAATATTTCGGCCAAAACAGGAATTGGTGTTGATGATGTGCTGGAAGCCATTGTTACGCAATTGCCAGCTCCGGGCGGGGACAGCGATGCGCCGCTAAAAGCCATGCTGGTTGATAGCTGGTACGACGCCTATCTGGGCGTTGTGGTGCTGGTTCGGGTGATCGATGGCACGCTGAAAAAAGGCCAGAAAATACGTATGATGTCGACCAATGCAACGCATCTCGTTGACCAAGTGGGCGTGTTCCGGCCCAAGCGCGATACCGTGCCTGATTTGGGTCCGGGCGAGATAGGATATTTTACCGCGGCGATCAAGCAGGTTGCAGATACCCGTGTTGGGGACACGGTGACCGAAGATCGCGCGCCGTGTAGCGACATCCTCGATGGGTTTAAACCGGCCCAGCCGGTTGTATTTTGCGGCCTGTTTCCGACGGATTCCAGCCAGTTCGAGGATTTGCGCGAAGCGATGGCAAAATTGCGGCTTAATGATGCGAGCTTTGATTATGAAATGGAAACAAGCGCCGCGTTGGGCTTCGGGTTCCGTTGCGGGTTTTTGGGGCTTTTGCATTTGGAGATCATCCGCGAGCGCATTGAACGCGAGTTTGACATTGACCTGATCACAACTGCCCCCTCTGTAGTGTACCGGCTGCACATGAATGACGGGTCGATGATGGAACTGCATAATCCGGCTGACATGCCGGATGTGGTGAAAATAGACCACATTGACGAGCCGTGGATTGATGCGTCGATCTTGGTGCCGGATGAGTATTTGGGGGCTGTGCTCAAGCTGTGCGAAGACCGCCGCGGGCGCCAGAAAAATCTTAGTTATGCCGGTAGTCGGGCGATGTTGGAATACGCCTTGCCGCTGAACGAAGTCGTGTTTGATTTCTACGACCGGTTGAAGTCCGTGACGCGCGGTTATGCTAGCTTTGATTATCAGCTTAATGAGTACAAAACCGGCGATCTGGTGAAAATGGCCATTTTGGTTAATGCCGAACCGGTTGATGCGCTGTCGACGATTGTTCACCGTGAGCGTGCTGAAATGCGCGGCCGCGCCATGTGCGAGCGGCTGAAAGATTTGATCCCGCGCCATCTGTTTAAAATTCCGATCCAAGCGGCACTTGGTGGTAAAATTATCGCGCGCGAAACCATTGCCGCCCTGCGCAAGGATGTGACGGCCAAATGTTACGGCGGCGATGTGAGCCGGAAGCGCAAACTGCTGGATAAGCAGAAAGAAGGCAAAAAAAAGATGCGCCAGTTTGGCAAGGTCGACATTCCACAGGATGCGTTTATTTCCGCCCTCAAAATGGACGATTAGGCGCATCGCCGCTTGTTTTCACTAGGCGGGTGGGTATATTTCAACTTCCGGACAGGTGGCCGAGTGGCTGAAGGCGCACGCTTGGAAAGCGTGTAGGCGTTAACGCGTCTCGAGGGTTCGAATCCCTCTCTGTCCGCCAACATTATTTCCGCCAGCACAGGGCGGGTTAAACTAGGGGAGAGCAACATGGCATACCGGATTACGATAGCGGGCCTTAATATTGATACGCAGCTTGCAGATTTTATTGCCAACGAAGCAGTATCAGGTATCGATATAACAGCCGAGGCGTTCTGGTCGGCGGCGGCGGATGTGATCAATACGCACCGCGACACGAATAAGGCGCTGCTCGCCAAACGCGAAGACCTTCAAGCTAAAATCGACGCCTGGCATCTGGCGCAAAAAGGCCAGCCGCATGATGCCGGTGCCTATCGTTCGTTTCTTGAAGAGATCGGCTATCTGGTAGCGGAAGGCGCCGACTTCCAGATCGAAACCGCCAATGTTGACCCGGAAATTGCGAAGATCGCTGGTCCGCAGCTTGTTGTGCCGGTCAAGAATGCACGGTTCGCCGTTAACGCTGCCAATGCCCGCTGGGGCAGCCTTTATGATGCATTTTACGGCACGGACATTATTCCGCAGGAGGGTGACTTGGCGCCCGTCGGCAGTTACAACCCGACACGCGGCGCTGAAGTGATACGCCGGGCCAAGGCGCTTTTGGATGAGATAGCACCGCTTGACGGCGTGTCGCATGCTGATGTTACCGGCTATATGATTGCTGATGGCGCGCTGGTGGCGTCTCATGCGGGCGGAACTGCCGGGCTGGTGGCGCCGCAAAAATGTGTTGGCTATCAGGGCAGCGCCGATGCACCAAGCGCCCTGCTATTGAAAAACAATGATTTGCATGCCGAGATTATGATCGACGCGGCGCATAGCATCGGCAAGGACGATCCAGCCAATGTAGCAGATGTTATAATGGAATCAGCCGTAACGACCATTATGGATTGCGAAGATAGCGTGGCCGCTGTTGACGGCGAAGATAAGGTTGAAGCCTACCGCAATTTATTGGGCTTGATGACGCGCAATATTTCCGTGTCGATGCAAAAAGGCGGGCGCGAGATGGTGCGCAAGTTGAACGATAATCGGGCCTATACCGATTTGTCGGGCGATAATTTCACTCTGCCTGGTCTATCGACCATGCTGATCCGTAATGTCGGGCATCTGATGACCAATCCGGCCATTGTCGACGATCGTGGCGACGAAGTGCCCGAAGGCATAATGGATGCGTTGGTTACCGGATTGTTGGCTAAGCATGATTTGGGCAAAACAGATCCGGCCATGAAAAACAGCCCCGCAGGTTCGGTTTACATCGTGAAGCCAAAAATGCACGGGCCGGAAGAAGTCGCTTTCACCAATACATTATTTGGTGATGTAGAAGCCGCCATTGGCCTACCGGCGCTAACCATGAAAATGGGTATTATGGATGAAGAACGCCGCACCACGGTCAATTTGAAAGAATGTATTCGCGCGGCAAAACAGCGGGTTATCTTCATCAACACTGGTTTCCTCGACCGCACAGGTGACGAAATTCACACCTCCATGGAAATGGGGCCAATGATCCGCAAGGCGGAAATGAAAGCCTCTGGCTGGCTCAATGCGTATGAAGATTGGAATGTTGATATTGGTCTATCATGTGGTTTGCAGGGCCGCGCACAAATCGGTAAGGGCATGTGGGCCATGCCGGATTTGATGGCTGATATGCTGGAACAGAAAATCGGTCAGCCACGCGCAGGTGCGGATTGCGCATGGGCACCATCCCCAACGGCAGCGACGGTTCACGCCATCCACTATCACCGCGTAGATGTTGAAGCGGTTCAAAATGAGTTGAAATCGAGGACGCGCGCGTCGCTGGATACGATTTTGAGCATGCCGGTAGAAACCCACCCGCAATGGAGCCCAGATGATGTCCAACAAGAGCTCGACAATAATGCCCAAGGTATTCTGGGCTATGTGGTGCGTTGGATCGATCAAGGTGTGGGCTGCTCCAAAGTGCCGGATATTCACGATGTCGGCCTGATGGAAGACCGCGCAACCTTGCGCATTTCAAGCCAGCATATCGCAAATTGGTTACACCATGGCATTTGCACCGAAGATCAAGTGATGGCGACCATGAAGCGGATGGCGTTGGTGGTTGATGAACAAAATGCCAGCGATGCAGCATACACACCTATGGCCGAAAATCTTGACGGTTCGATCGCATTCTCTGCCGCCTGTGACCTGATTTTTAAAGGCCGCGAACAGCCCAGCGGGTATACCGAGCCGCTATTGCATGCGCGCCGGCTGGATTATAAGGCCCAGAATTAGGTCTGCATCCGGCGTTTTAAACGGGAAAATACGAAACCCGATAGCGCGCCAATAATGCACAGGGCGACAAAGCCGTCCATGCCGCGGGCGACTGGTAGCGGTGTTATGCCCGTTACGGCTCTGAGTGAATGTAATATTGTCGCGACGCAAACTCCACCGGCAACGGCGTAAACAATGTCGGGCATGGGTTTGAAGAAACGGGTTACGATGTTGGCCGTGATCATGGCTAGGAAATATCCCACGCCGAAAATAATGCCGATGAGCGGCAAGCCACCCATAATATCTGCCATAGTCATGGCGATACGCTCGGCAAAAGGGATGTTCAGGCCCAGCATGGTCAGTTCCGAAACGTGAAACTGTGTGGTCGTGATGACCAGTAAAAGATACAGGCACGACCAACCGATCATAAAGGCGGCGAAAGCCCGTCGCGTAGGTAGGATATTTTGCATTTTGTTTTCTCCAAATCTGGCTAGAATATAAGCGGGATACCCGACCTGTTGCAATGTTTGTGAACAGCTCGGAAGTTTGAGCTCATATAATTAGGAAGAATAATGATGAACACGTCACTAAAAGTCGCTTTGCTGAAAGTCGCTTTGACATGCTTGTTAGGTCTGGTCGGGCCGTTAACGAAAACAGCCGCCGCCGAAGATTATACCTTGGAAGAAGTGGTCAATGGTCTCGACATGCCATGGGGTCTCGCCATTTTACCCGATGGCGACATGCTTGTAAGCGAACTTTCTGGTCAGTTGCGCTTAGTGCGCGATGGCGAACTAATCGCCAGACCGGTTGCGGGTGTGCCCGAAACTTTTTATGCCGGGCAGGGCGGGTTGATGGATGTGCGCCTGCACCCGAATTTTGCGACAAACAATCTGGTTTATCTCTCGCTGGCTGTTGGGTCTGGTTATGCCAATGCGCTGCGGGTGGTGCGCGGGCGCTTTGACGGCGGGCAGTTGCAAGATGTCGAGACCGTTTTCGAAGCGGCACCGGCGAAGGATACAGCCGCGCACTATGGCGGGCGGATGACATTTTTGCCGGATAATACGCTGCTTGTGACGGTTGGCGACGGCTTTGACTATCGCGAAGATGCGCAGAACCGTGCCAATCATTTCGGCACAATCGTGCGTGTGTCCGATGCCGGTAAAGTGCCTGCTGACAACCCGTATGTCGATGATCCAGCTGCGCTACCTGAAGTCTGGTCGTATGGGCACAGAAACGCGCAGAGCATTATTTATGATGCTGCAACCGATACGGTGTTTCAGACCGAGCACGGGCCGCGTGGCGGCGATGAGTTAAACATTATCGCGCCTGCCAAAAACTATGGCTGGCCGGCAATCACCTACGGAATTGATTACTCAGGCTTGCAAATTTCGCCCTATACGTCCTATGAGGGTATGGAACAGCCGCTGAAATATTGGGATCCTTCGTTCGGGCCAAGCGGCATGACATTGTATCGCGGCGCGGCATTTCCAAATTGGGACGGCGATATTTTCATGACATCGCTTGTTTTCAACCATGTGGTGCGCGTCGATATGGACGGGCGCGTGGCTGGAAGCGACCAGGTGCTGTTTGGCGAGATCGGTGAACGCCTGCGCGATATTCGTACCGGGCCTGACGGTGCGCTGTATATTCTGTCCGAAGGGACGGGCGATAGTGATGGCCGCTTATGGCGAGTGCGGGCGACCAATCGTTAGGACTTGTTCAGACAGAGGGTTTTTATAGAAATTTACTCCCTCTGGGGTGGACGCATGCGGCGCCATAGCGTATAACGCGCCGACATTTAGTTGGAGACATTTAAAATGGCTGTTCCGAAACGAAAAGTGAGCCCTTCGCGCCGCGGCAAGCGCCGGTCAGCCGATGCGTTGGCAAATCCGACATATGTCGAGAACCCCGATAGCGGCGAACTGCATCGTCCGCATCATATCGACTTGAAAAGCGGTATGTATCGTGGTCGACAGGTCATTGCGCCCAAAGATTAAATCAAGTCTACAAAATACGAGAAAAGTCGGATAGATCGGCATCTGCCAAGTTATTCATTTAGCTACGCGCAGTGAGAGCCGCGCGTATTTTTTTGGCAAGATTTTCACTGCCGGCCATTTGTCCAACATGCAGTGAAGCCGCGACAACCCCCATAACCGCATTACATACAATCAAGGCGTCGCTGGCATTGAGCATATCGGGGCTTAGCTGCCCTGATATCATGTCATGCCCGCCCCTATCACCCAACGCCAGAATACGCGCGCGGGTGATGCCAGGCAGAGCGCCTTCTTCTATTTGCGGTGTGATCAGTTGCTCATCATACAGAGCAAAAATATTCCCCGCTGAAACGCCCGTTATGCGCTGATGCTGATTAACGAGAATTGCATCGTCGGCACCGGCGGATAGGGCTTGCTTGCGAGCAAAAATATGCGCGGCATAGTTAGTGGTTTTTATTGGTGATAAAATCTGACCTGCGGGCTGGAGCACATGTGACTGCATGAGCCTGATATGGGCCGGAACGTCAGGCGCTTTTGAGGCCTGCACCAGCCAGTTCGGGTGGGTTTCATGTGTCGGCACCAAGCCGCGCCCGCCATCGCCGCCCGTAACCGTGACACGGATGACCGCGCGGGTCTGGCTGAGGTTTTGTTGAGACATCAAATCTGCTGCCACGTCATGCAAATCCGACGCTGCATAAGGGGTTGTGAACCCGAAAACATCGCAAGCCCGCCAAAGCCGTTCCATATGCGCGGCCCAGTGCGAGGGCGTACCGTTTTCAGCCAATACAGTCTCAAACACGCCTTCGCCCAGAAGCAGGCCGCGATCTGCCGCTGATACTGCGCCTGCGGCATTGGCTAGAGCGCCGTTTAGCCAGATCATGCCCGCGCCGCCGGGTGGATGTTTTTTGATGGGTGCGTGCGCGCCAGAAAATTCGTCACGATGCACCGGCCTTGCGGGGTGAGCACGGATTCTGGATGAAATTGCACGCCATAAAGCGGCGCGCTGCGATGCGTGAGGCCCATGATTTCGCCATTGCCGCTATGCGCTGTCGCTGACATGCAGGCGGGTAAATCTGAAACAATAAGGGCATGATAGCGTCCGGCATTAAAAGGGTTGGGCATGTTGCTAAAAAGCGTGCCACCTTCATGCGATATGGGCGCGGATTTGCCATGCATTGGCTCGCGCGCACGCGTTACGGTGCCGCCATATGCTGCTGCCAAAGCCAAATGACCGAGGCACACGCCCAAAATGGGTACGCGCCCGTCCAGCAAGTTTATCAAGGGCATGCTCACACCCGTATTTTCTGGCCCACCGGGACCGGGTGACAGAATAATGCCGTCAGGGTTCAAAGCCACGACGTCGCCCGCTGATACGTCATCTTGATTGATGATACGGGTCTCGTGGCCCGCTTCGCGCACATACCGGGCCAGTGTTTCGACAAAACTGTCGTAATGGTCGATTACGACAATCATGCCGAGCGCACACGGGTTGTGTGGGAGGTGAGCGCGGCCATCAGCCCGGATGCCTTGTCCAGCGTTTCTTCATATTCTGCGGTTGCGTGGCTGTCCGCGACAATGCCGCCGCCGACCTGAAAATAAATGTCGCGGCCCATGATCACTGCGGTGCGTATCAGAATGTTCGTGTCCATATGGCCGTCAAACCCGATATACCCCATCGCCCCGCAATACGGCCCTCTAGCGTGGCGTTCCAGTTCTGCAATCACACCCATGGCCTGAATTTTTGGCGCGCCGGTGATGGAGCCGCCGGGAAAACTGTCGCGCAGGGCATCGAGCGGCGTGGTGCCAGGGCGCAGGCACCCCCGCACGGTCGACACTAAATGATGCACGTTTGAAAACCTCTCGAGCACACATAATTGCGGCACCTCGATCGAGTTATCGACGCAATTCTTGGCTAGGTCGTTGCGCAACAAGTCCACAATCATTGTGTTTTCTGCGCGGTCTTTTTCGCTGGCCAGCAGATCGGCAGAAATTTTCTGATCTTCTTCGGGTGTGGCACCACGCGGCCGCGTGCCTTTGATCGGACGACTTTCTATGTCGCCATCTGTGCATGCCAGAAAGCGCTCGGGCGACGCCGAAGCCAACGCCCAGCCGTCGTAACAAGCAAATGCCGAAAATGGTGCCGGGCTCAGTTGACGCAGCCGCCGATAATAATCAAAGGCTGTGTCTGCGGCATCGAGATGCGCGTGGAAGCGCTGCGCAATATTTGCCTGAAAAATTTCCCCGTCCAATATGCGCGTAACGACGTTTTCGACCACTTGCTTGAACTCATCTGCGGCGAAATCGCTGTGCGGCAGGTTTGCAGGTTCACCCATGCCTTTACCCGTGATTCTAGCCGCATTTCCCTTCATTTTCGCTGCTGGGTGAGGGTCACGAAGCGGATTAAGATGCGTCTGCCAGCAGGCAATATCCTGCTCTGCGCGTTGTCGGCGGTCGTCCGGCGATGTCCCCGGCAAGCCGGTCGCGATGATGAAAGTGCGGCGCGCCTGATTGTCGAAAGCGACAACCGTTGGGTACAGACCCAGCACAAGACCGGGCAAATTCAGATCGTCTTGTGCCATGCGGGAAATATTTTCCGGCATCGGATGTAGACCGGAAGCGAGATCATAGCCGAAAAACCCTGCCAGCCCGCCTCTGAAGGTTGGCAGGCATGCGTCGACCTTTGCCGGTATCTTGTCCCATGTGCCAGCACCGGCCATTAGCGCGGCGCGGGCTTGTTCGAAAAACTGTTGGGCTTGCTCGGGCGGCCCGGAAATAATTTCATAAGGGGCGGTCGCAATATAGCTGGCGCGGGACAAGGCATGGTCCGCGTCGCTTGAATCGAGCCATAGCGCGTGCGGGCTATTTGCGTGGGGCAGAAAGGCGATCTCTGGGTCAACCCAGCCTACCTCACAGATGACCCCGCCATCCGCATCGGCATAAAACAGCATGTCGGTCTCTGGTGTTGGCATTTAATTATCCGCCTGGCGGGTGCCGCGCGGCGTGGGATACCAATCCAATGCGGCATATTCTGGAGTGGCGGGGTGTCTAAGGTCTGGCGCCGGCGCGTATTCAATACGCATCAGGCTCCAGCGCCCCAGCGTCTCACCAGTGTGCCAAACCTGTTCGGCTATCACGGCATCGGTGCGCGATGCATCAAGGTGAAATGCCTGCGCGTCGTGTCCGTCGGGCGACACAGTAAGTGCCAGCGGCGCACCAGCCAGCCAAAGCCAGACCTGGCGGGCCGTATTGCGCTGCCACGCAAGCAAATCGCCTGCCCCCAGCAAAACGAGGCGCTCGGCGGGGTCGTCAATGTTTTCAAAATACCCGTCTGCATGCTTGGTCAGGTTTAACGCGTTCGCCACATCCGTCATCGCCTTGTCGGGAGAAATATCGCGCGGGGGCGTGGTGGGCATTAAAAGCTATCCTTGCGTGAACGGATTTCGGCAAACACGTCAACATCCGCAGCATCGGTCATATTGAGATGTGCGCGGATGCCTGCATCATGGGGGCGTAAAAAAGGATTGGTTGCACGTTCAAGACCAATTTCGGTTGGCACCGTTGGCTTGCCGTCCGCACGTAGCGCCGTTATCTGGCGCACACGTTCTTGTAAGTCGGCATTATCCGGATCCACGCTGATTGCAAAAGCCGCATTCGCGGCCGTATATTCATGCGCGCAATAAATCGTTGTGCCGTCTGGCAGGTCAGTCAGCTTTTGCAGGCTTGCCCACATTTGCGCCATCGTGCCTTCGAACACGCGCCCGCACCCTAGGGCGAACAGGCTGTCACCAACAAATGCGTTGTGCGTCTCGGGCAGGTGATAAGCAATATGGCCGAGCGTATGACCGCCGACATTGAGCACGCTAACCGCATGCTCGCCCAGCGACAGTTTGTCGCCATCATCCACCGCGACATCTATACCCGGAATTTTATCGGCTTCACCGGCTGGGCCGATGATCTGGCATCCAGTCTTTTCTTTGATCTCCAGATTATTGCCTGCATGGTCGAAATGATGATGCGTGTTCCATATATGGCTAAGCTGCCAACCGCGCGCGTCGAGCGCCTGCATGACAGGGCCGGTTTCCGGCGTGTCGATACATGCGGTTTGGCCGCTTTTTGGGTCGTGGACAAGAAACCCATAATTGTCGCTTAGACAGGCAAATTGTGCAATTTCGATGGTACGCATTGTCGCGCTCCCTAGTTAAATATCAGCCCCTTCTGGCGTGGGGTCTTTTAGGAGTATACTGTTCTGAACATGGCTGTCGACATTCTCGAACTTGCTGAATTTTATGCTGGCTCCGATGGGGCGCGCGCTTGCGTGCAAATTGTGCACAAAATAGATGCTGCATGGCCCGACCCCAAGGAAGAGCCGGTGTTGGGATATGGCTATGTTTTGCCCTATGCAGACGCGCTATGGCCGAATGCGACATGGCACTTGTGCATGCCTGCGCAACAGGGCGTTCTAGTGGAGACACGTCCCAATGGCGTGCGTTCGGCTCTGGTAGATGAGAGCTTGCTGCCATTGCGCGATGGCGCGCTGGGCCGTGCGATTATTATTCATGGCCTCGAAGCGGCAAACCACAGCGATGCGCTGCTGGGTGAAATCTGGCGGGTTCTGGTTCCTAACGGGCGGGCCATGTTTGTGGTGCCCAACCGGACGGGCATGTGGGCGCGGCGCGATGCAAACCCATTTGGTGCGGGGCGTCCGTTTAGCCGCCGACAGTTAAAGCGCCAGCTTCAGGCTGCCGGATTTTCAATAGCCAGCATTCGACCAGCCCTCATGCTGCCGCCGTTTTTGCCGAAATTCATGGTGCGGGCGCTGGCGCCAATTGAGCGGGTGTTGGAGGCTCTGCTGCCGCAAATTGGCGGCGTATGGGTTGTTGACATCGTCAAACAAGTGCCCGCCCCTATTCGGGCAAAGCGGCGTCAAAATGTGGCGATGGGGGCATCGGTGCGGCCAGCGTTTTCGCGAGGGATATTGCAGCGCGCGTCTGCGCCTCCCAAATCAGCGCGTTAATTCTAGAACGACCAATTCGGCCGTTAAATTTTGCCACGCTGATGGGCGGCCTGATGTGCGGCTGACTTTGCCTTTTGTCACCGTGAGGCATGTCTCGACTCGCAAGGAAACGGCGTCGCATAAATCAATGAGATCGAGCATGCTGCACAGATGAATATTGGCTGTTTCATACCAACTGGCCGACAGTGCTCGTGTTTCAGGCATACGTCCACGCAAGGCAAGGTCGAGACGAATTTTCCAATGCCCGAAATTCGGGATTGATACGATCAGCCGCGATCCGATGCGCGACATTTCAATTAGCACGTCTTTCGGGCGCTGGGTGGCTTGCAGGGTTTGGCTCAAAATAACTGTATCGAAGCCCTGATCAGGGTAATAAGACAGGTCTGTATCGGCATTGCCCTGAACCACGGACAGCCCGCGCGCCACGCACGCGTTCACACCCTGCTGACTCAGCTCAAGGCCACGCGCATCGGCACCGCGTTCATTGACCAGAAGCTCCATTAATTGCCCATTGCCGCAACCGATATCGAGCACGCGCGTTTGCGGTTCGACAAGATCGGCGATTAGCTTGAGGTCAATTCGGTTTTCGGCCAAGTTACCATTGGCGTTGGCGCGCGGGTCAATCATGCGCGTCTCCCGTGACGGGGTGATTTTGGGCCGGCAGGCCGCGCGCGATTGCTGCGGCACCGAGAAAGCCGACAATCGTTTTTTCCATTTCCGGTTCGTCTAGTAAAAACGCGTCATGGCCCTTATCGCTTTCTATCTCGACAAAGCTGACATTGGCTCCTGCCGCATTGAGCGCACGCACCAGCGCAATGCTTTCGCTCGTCGGAAACAGCCAATCGCTCGTGAACGAGACAACGCAGAAGCGCGCTGACGTATCCGTAAAGGCATTGGCGAGGTTTCCGCCATGCTCGGCCGCAAGGTCGAAATAATCCATGGCGCGGGTGATGTATAAATAGCTATTGGCATCAAAACGGTCGACAAAACTAATCCCCTGATGACGCAGATAGCTCTCGATCTGGAAATCGGCTTCAAATCCATAACTTAGCCGTTCGCGGTCTTGCAGGTTTCTGCCAAATTTGCGCTGCAAGGCGGCTTCCGACAAATAGGTGATATGCGCCGCCATGCGGGCCACGGCTAGGCCTTTGCGGGGTTCGGCTTTTTCGGCTGCATAATTGCCACCATGCCAGTCTGGATCGGCAAGAATTGCCTGACGCCCGACTTCATGAAACGCAATATTTTGCGACGAGTGCCGTGCCGCGGTTGCGATCGGAATCGCTGAAAACACGCGGTCGCCATGCGCGGCTGTCCATTGCAGCACCTGCATGCCGCCCATTGACCCGCCGATGACGCAAAACAGATCGGGAATGCCCATCTGGTCGAGCAGTAAATTTTGCGCCCGCACCATGTCGCCAATGGTAATCACCGGAAAGTCGAGACCGTATGGCGTGCCGTCGGCGCGCAGACTTGCCGGACCTGTTGAGCCGGCGCATCCGCCAATAACGTTCGGGCAGATGACAAAATAACGATCTGTGTCTATCGCCTTGCCGGGGCCGACAAGCTGGTTCCACCAGCCATCGCGACCGGTTAACGGGTTGGTGCCGCTCGGATGGTGATCACCAGTGAGGGCATGGCATATCAAGACGACGTTCGATTTATCGGCATTGAGTTGACCATATGTGCGATAGGCAAGCGTCAGATCATCCAGAACTGACCCGTTATCTAGGGTCATTCCTACATCTTTAAGCACTAGCTGTTCGCCATCAGGCGAATTTTCATGCTGGCTCACCGGTCGTCTCCATATGTCTCTCAAGCCGGTATAAATGCACATTTTGCCGGCGCATAAGCTGCAGAACGCATACTGCTTCTGTCGTAAAAGTCAATCTTTCCTTTGATTTACACGCTCTTGCGCCTTAAGACTAGGCGCTATTGAGAACCACATTTACCTTGCGGAACAAGCATGGACAAAAAAACTGATAAAACCGGACTGACAGCAGTTCGGGAGAAGATAGATGCGCTCGATGCCGAGATGCGCAGCTTGTTGCTGGCGCGTGCGCGCTTGGTCGAGGATGTCGCGCGCAGCAAGGCCGGCGAGCCAGATGCTATACCTCTGCGCCCCGGTCGGGAAATGCAGCAAATGCAGGCCTTGGTCGACTGGCATCATGCCGCGCAATTACCTTTTCCACTGCTTAGTCTGCTGGCTGTCTGGCGTGAAATAATTGGCGCAGCGCTGGTTCAACAGGGCGGGCTGGTGGTGCATATATGCGCTGAAACCGCAGCGCTTGCCCGAAACCATTTCGGGGTTGCGCTCAATTATCATATTCATGCGACGACCGAAGCACTGATTGCTGCATGCGACGCTGATCCGCGTTCGGTCGGCATTATACCGCTGGACATCTCGTTCACACCCAAGGGCTCGGCACGCATTTTTGCGCGCTTGCCGCTTCTCGATGCACCGGAGGCTGTGTGTTATGGCGCTGTGCCATTTGAGACGACCGACACGATGGTGACGCTGATACGCGCAAGCGCTGATGGCGCGCAAAATATTGGCACTGTGCTCGCGCAAAATGGCGATGCGGCACTTGTCGAAATTGCGGCGTCATTGCGCGCAGACGAGATTGCCGATAGCTATGGGGATAAAGCTGTTTGGCTTGGCAATTATGACCTGTTGCAGCTTCCCGAAGGGCGTGTGAGGTGAAAATGAAACCTGCTCCGAAAGATGGCATTCTGGATATGCCAGCCTATGTTGGGGGGCGTGACGCGGTTGACGGCGTTGCCAATCCGCACAAAATGTCGGCCAATGAAAACCCACTCGGTGCAAGCCCGCAGGCACTGGCAACGTTGGGTGCAGCCTTTGATCCGTCTATTTATCCCGACGGCCATGCAACGCATCTGCGCGCGAAGCTTGCCGAGTTGAACGGGCTGAAAGCCGAAAACATTGTTTGCGGTAATGGGTCTGATGAAATTCTGCAATTGCTGACGCAAGCCTATCTCGGCCCGGGCGATGAGGTGTTGCACACGGCGCATGCATTTTTAATCTATAAACTTGCCAGCCGCGCCGCCGGCGCTACGCCCATTGCTGTCGGCGAAACCGAATTGACCGCCAATGTAGACAACCTGCTGGCGCAAGTGAGCCCGGCCACGCGTATGGTATTTCTTGCCAACCCTAATAATCCGACCGGCACTATGCTGGGGCGCGACGACATTGTGCGGCTGCATGGCGGCCTAAGCGGTGACACGATATTGGTGCTGGACGGAGCTTATGCCGAATATTGTGATCCAGCGCATTATCCCGCTGGTTTTGATCTGGTCGAAGCCCATGACAATGTGGTGACGACGCGTACCTTTTCAAAGGCCTATGGTTTGGCCGCATTGCGGCTGGGTTGGGGGTATTGTCCGCCCGAGATTGCCAGTGTTTTGAACCGGCTGCGGGGACCGTTTAACATCAATCAGCCGGCGCTGGCGACAGGTGTCGCAGCGCTTGATGATCAGGCGCATATTGTCGCAAGCCGGGCGCATAACACGCATTGGCGCGACTGGTTGGTGCAACAGCTCGGCGGGCTTGGCTTTAGCGTTCGTCCTTCATATGCCAATTTCATTTTGCTGGAATTTGATAGTGATGCGCGGGCGTCTGAAGCCGAGGCTTTTTTATGTGCACATGGCATTATTCCGCGCGGGCTTGCAGCCTATGGTCTGCCCCATGCCTTGCGCCTCAGCATTGGAACTGAAGAAGCGAACCGAGCTGCCATTGCAACGCTGACAGCGTTCATGGCGACATTAACGATGGGGCAAGACCAGTGAGCGGGTCGGACGGGCCGCATATCGCGCTCATCGGGCTCGGATTAATTGGCTCGTCGCTCGGCCACGCCTTTAAGAAGAACGGCGTTACAACCCGCATCACCGGCTTTGCGCGTTCCCCTGAAACGCGCGCGCGGGCGCGTGAGCTGGGTTTTGTCGACGCGGTTTACGACACGCCATCGGATGCCGTCGATGGCGCGGACGTGATTTTTTTCAATGTGCCGTTAAGCGCAATGGCGCCACTAGCACGCGATATTATGCCGGATGTGAAATCGGGCGCCGTCATAACCGATGTCGGTTCGGTCAAGCAATGCGTGCTGGATGAAATCACCCCCTTGCTAAAGCAAGATGTTCATCTGGTGCCGGGGCATCCGATTGCGGGCACCGAGCATTCGGGGCCGGATGCTGGGTTCGCCGAATTGTTTGAGGGCCGTTGGTGCATTTTGACCCCGCCCGGAGATACGAATTTGCATGCGGTTGAAACTGTAGCAGGGCTTTGGCGCGATATCGGCAGTGACGTTGAGTTTATGGATGCACGCCACCATGATCTCGTGTTGGCGATTACCAGTCATTTGCCGCATTTGATCGCCTTTAATATCGTTGGGACCGCGGCGCAGCTTGAAAGCGATACGCGCAGCGATGTGATTAAATATTCGGCCAGCGGGTTCCGCGATTTTACGCGGATTGCAGCATCTGATCCGGTAATGTGGCGCGATATTTTTCTGCAGAACAAAGACGCAGTTTTAGAGATGCTCGGGCGCTTTAATGAGGATCTGGTTGCCTTGCAGCGGGCTATACGCCATGGCGATGCCGATTATCTGCAGACGACCTTCAGCCAGACGCGGGAAATTCGCCAAAGCGTGATTGATGCGGGGCAAGATGTCGATGTGCCGAATTTCGGGCGCGATTTGTCACCCAAGCCCGACGCCGTTTAACGCCAGCGCGGGGCTGGCCCGATATCAAGCGGGCCGATAAAACTGCGCCTTTGTTTGAAGCGCAGCGGCACTTGCAGGCGGTCGCGCGATTTTCCTGAAAAAGCGGATGAGAGCTGGGCGAGAAACATCAGGCGTTGGCGGTCGCGTTTTTGGCTGACACCGGCATCTTCCAACAGGTCGAATAATGCGACCAGATTGACAACATCCATATCCAGCTTGCCGTCGACAAACCCGTTATTGGCCATTTTTAGCCGTCCCGACCCGCGAAAGGTCAGGGCGTCGCGCACAATGATGAAATTATCAATGCCAATGACATCGCCCGGCACAATATTGCCGGAAAGCCAGTTTTGCGGTGTGTCGAGGTCTAACTCGCTACGGGACACACCCAGCCTTTTGTCCCCGGTTATGCGCCCCGTGCGCAGGGCGATATCAGCGCGCTCTGCATTATCGGGCGCGCGCCGGACATGCAAGGTGACATCATCACCCGAAACGGTCAGCTTATTGCGAGGCGCGTCAACGCGCATGGTTGGATTGGTGAAGGTAAATGATGCGCGTTTAAGCCCCGCCGTGTCGAGCACAAGGCTCGCCATATTTCCGGTATGGGCCAGTTCAATGCGTCCCATGTCACCATTGAACACATGCGGCGAGGCGAAATCGACAACGCCGTGCTCGGTCTCAAATGGCATGACAGTCAGCTGTAAGCTGGGCACGGACCAGCTTATGTCTTGGCGGGCAAATGTCGGCGTGTCGAAATCCATCGTAAGACGCGCCGGAAACCCCGACCGTGATAGCTGCTTCCATGTGACATTGTTAGCCGCAAGTTGCGTTTTTACTTCGTCGCCCGCATAGGACCACAGGAAAAAATAACCCACCGCCAGCGCGAAAAGCGCAATGAATGGAGTAAAAAGCCAGATCCGTGATTTTGTCAACATATACAACCGTTTAGGTGAAATCTGGTAAGCCTGCAAGCGACCATAAATAGCGCACATATTCCCCAAGCAGTAAAGCGAAAGTGCCGGAAAAGCGCCACCACGCATCCATACGCACATTTTCTGGCACAACCGGAAAAGCCGATAGCCGGACAGAGGGCATCGCGCGCCGCATTTCCAGATAGGCCCGCGGCACGTGGTGTGCGCTGGTGACAATGATGAGGGATTGGTAGTCATGGATCTCAGCCCATAGCGCTGTTTCGCGGGCATTATCCTTGGTGTTTTTGGCAATGTAATCGAGGTCCAAGCAACACGCGATGCCATCGCTATTGGCAGGTGCCATCTCCAAAATAGTATCGAAGTTTTGATTCTCATAAACGCCGGATATCAGCAGGCGCGCGCCTTTTTCGCGGGCTAAGAGGTCAAGCCCGACACTGATGCGCGCGCTGGCGGTGCCGGTGAACACCACAATGCCGTCAGCCGCGGGCACATCGTCGGCGAGTGTGTCGAGGCTGTTGGCAAAAACAATGAAAAAGAAACCGAAAATTGCCATGGCGCTCGCGCTCGCGAGCAGGATATAGCGCATGATAATAGCAGGCAGTTTCGGGGCGTCGGTGTTTTCAAATCTAGACATGGACGGACAGCTTACACGCGTGTCTTGAGGGTTGCCATGACATAGTATCGCGTGACCTGCCAGCTAAAGGGGATGGCGGCGGCGGGGATCGACAGAAGATAGAGCAGAAAGCTGCCAGTGCGGGCATCAGGCACCAAAGAGCCAAGCGCGTAGAAAAATGCAACAGCCGATAGAAATCCAAGAGTGGCAGCGATAAGTGTCAATTTGGCGAAATGCTTTTCAAATCGGCGTGAGATGAAACTATCCTGCGCGCCGATCTGGTGCAAAACATCCAGAATATCTTCGTTGGTTTTGAGCCCAGCGCGGGTCGCGAACAAAATGACGGTGCCGGTGGCGAATGTCACCATAATCAAAACAAGCCCGGCGAAAAATCGCAAGGCGCTTGCCATGCGTTCTAGGGTGGCACGCCAACGCCCATGCGTGTCGAGCTGGGCGCCCGGGGCCACGGCGGTGAGGCGCGCGCGCAAGGCGGCATCTGCAAAATTGCCGGTGGTATCGGGGGTCACCTCAATCAGCAAGGGCAATGGCAGATCGTCTGATATATTGCCCTCGCCCAGCCAAGGTTCGAGCAATTTGATCAGTTCGGTTTTCTCCAGCACACGAAAATTCGAGATGCCGGGCGTGGCGGCCAATTCGCGCAACACAACCGGCAATTGTTCATCGGCCGTTTGACTGCGCGTTTCGACAATCTGCACGCTTACGGCACTGGTGGCGCGGGCCAGCCACCGGTCGGCGGCGCGGTCAACCAGCAATGCACTGCCAAGCGCGAGACACGCAAGCAGCGTCATAACCACCGTAACGGCCAGTAATGCAGGGCCCGCCATATTGCGCGGCGGTAGCAATGCGGTTGTGCCGGGTCGTGTCTCAAACATCGACGAGTTGCTCCGGTGGTAGTCGCTGAATATGCTGGTCTTCCAGATGCAGGCGCGGGTGGTTAAAGTTCGACCAGATATAATTGTCATGGGTTGCGATCAGAACTGTCGTCCCCATTTTATTCAGTTCATCAAGCAGGCGCAGCAGACGGATGCCCATTTCGGGATCGACATTGCCGGTCGGTTCATCCGCCACAATTAAACGCGGGCGGGCAATCACGGCACGCGCAATAGCGGCACGTTGTTTCTCGCCACCCGACAGTGTTTCAGGGCGGCTATCCATCTGATGCCCAAGGCCAACCCAGCGCAGCAGCTCGGTGACGTTGTCGCGATAATCTGCCTCACGCTTGCCGGCAATGCGTAAGGGTAGGGTCACATTCTCATAGACGGTCAAATGGTCGATCAGGCGGAAATCCTGGAATACGACGCCGATTTGACGGCGCATCAGAGCAAGCTGGCCGCGCGAAAGTTTTTGCACGTCCTGACCGAATAAATCCAGTCGGCCAGCACTGGGGCGATGCGCGAGAAATATCAGTTTCAGCAAAGAGGTCTTGCCCGCACCTGACGGGCCGGTCAGAAAATGAAACGAGCCCTCGTCTAGCGCGAGATCAATATTATCCAGAATATTTGGCCCGCCATCATAATTCAGACAGACATTCTTCAGTCGGATCATCCACCAACCTCATATTACCGATGTGTAGTTTGGCAGAAAACGCCGGTCCATGCACTTGCTTTGCAAGGGTTTAGTCGGTGAGCCAATCGGGAATTTTTTCGCCGGTCAGCATGTCCTGGTAGCTGGGCCGCGCGCGCACCACGTCATGACGCGTGCCGTCGACCAGAACTTCCGGTGCGGCCGGGCGCGTGTTGTAGCTTGAGCCAAGGACCGCGCCATAGGCACCAGCTGAAAATACCGCCAGCAACGCGCCGGGCTCTAATTCGGGTAGGTTGCGTTCCAACCCCAAAAAGTCGCCGCTTTCGCAAGCCGGCCCAACAACATCCCACATGCTGGTCGACGCATTGCTTTCTTGCACGAGATCAATATCGTGGTAAGCGCCGTAAAGAGTTGGGCGCAGTAGCTCGGTCATGGCGGCGTCAACAATCATGAAATTTTTTGCTTGTCCGCGTTTGCTGCGGATCACCCGTGTCACCAAAATGCCTGCATTTGCGGTTATTAGCCGCCCTGGTTCCAGAACGATGCGGCAGCCGCTATCGCCGAAATTTTCGGCAATAAGGCGCGCATAAGCCAACGGATCTGGCGGGGTTTCATTATTGCGCTGATACGGCACACCGAGGCCGCCGCCCAAATCTAGCTGCGTGATTGTCAGGCCCGCAGCGCGCAGACGCGCCAGCAGGTCTGCCGTTTTTTCAAATGCGGTTTTGAACGGCGCCAGATCGGTGATTTGACTACCGATGTGAATATCGATGGCGCACGGGTCAAGGCTTGGCAACGCCGCCGCATGCGCATAGGCGTGCTCGGCATCTTCCCACGCAATACCAAACTTGTTTTCGGCCTTCCCGGTGGAAATTTTTTCGTGCGTGCCGGCGTCGACATCGGGATTAACGCGTAAAGCGACCCGGGCTTTTTTGCCGAGCCGGTCGGCAATGCTGGCCAGTTGGTCCAATTCCGCTAGGCTTTCGACATTAAATTGCTGAATGTCTGCTTCGAGGCCTGCAGCCATTTCCGCGTCGGTTTTGCCGACGCCGGAAAATACAATTTTTTCGGGCGCGACGCCGGCAGTCTGTGCACGATGCAGTTCGCCAAGTGACACGATATCGGCTCCCGCACCCAGCTGGGCGAGAGTGGCGATGACGCCTAGATTGGAATTGGCCTTCACCGAATAGCAGATCAGCGTGTCGGTTAAGCCAACTTGCTTACACGCGTTTTGCAACACACTATAATGGTGCTGCAATGTTGCGGTGCTGTAGCAATAAAACGGCGTCGCTATTGTATCAGCCAATTCGACAAGGTTCACGCCTTCGGCATGTAAAACGCCGTCGCGATACTCAAAATGGTCCATGCATCTATCCTAATCGGTCAGGTTTAATTGCTGATGGCGGGCGGAAGCACTAATGCCGCGCGTTTGCCACATGCTGATAGCGGGCTGGCGAGTATTATCGCTACCAATATTAGCAAGTGTATCCGTTGCATCATGCGCCCCCTACCTCATTTAGTGTTTCGTTATCCAAAGCCGCACACCAGCTTTGCGCGGCTGCGCGAACATTTTCGGGCGCCGTACCGCCATGGCTGGTTCGGCTGGCAACCGAATTTTCAACACTTAGCACGGAATACACATCGTCGGTTATCCGCGCATCGACTTTCTGCATGGCTTCAATATCGAGATCGGCTAGGTCACAGCCAGTGCCTTCGGCCAGTGCCACCAAAGCGCCGGTAATGTGATGGGCATCGCGAAACGGCACATCGGCTTTACGCACAAGCCAGTCCGCAAGGTCGGTAGCCGTCGAGAAGCCTTTACCGGCGGCGGCGTGCATGCGGGCAGGCGCGGGCGTCAATTTCTCCATCATGCCGGTCATCGCGGCCAGACATAAGGACAGGCTGTCCAGCGCATTAAACACGCCTTCTTTGTCTTCCTGCATGTCCTTTGAGTAGGCCAGCGGCAAGCCCTTCATCACCACCAAAAGCCCGGTCAACGCGCCGATAATGCGCCCAGATTTTGCCCGTACAAGCTCTGCTGCATCGGGATTGCGTTTTTGCGGCATGATAGATGAGCCGGTTGAAAAGGCATCGGGTAAAACCAGAAAGCCAAAATCAGGCGATGAGAAAACCACGATCTCTTCGGCAAGCCGAGACAAATGCGTTGCGCAAATTGCCATGGCTGATAATGCCTCCAGCGCAAAATCGCGCGCCGACACACTGTCGATTGAGTTGGCGGTCGGGGCGTCAAAGCCCAGCGCTTCAGCCGTTGCCTGTCGGTCGATTGGAAAAGACGTCCCGGCCAGGGCTGCAGCCCCCAGTGGGCACTCGTTCAGCCGCGCCCGGGCATCTGAAAATCTGCCGCGATCACGCGACAGCATTTCGACATAGGCAAGCAGGTGGTGTCCATAGGTGACTGGTTGCGCCGGTTGCAAATGTGTGAAGCCGGGCATAATAAGTCCGGCATGTGTGTGGGCTTTCTCGGCCATTACTTTCATCAAGGCTGTGGTTTGCGCGCCCAAATGGTCAAGACTATCGCGCATGAACAGCCGGAAATCGGTCGCAACTTGGTCGTTACGCGACCGCGCTGTGTGCAACCGACCTGCAGCAGGGCCTATCATTTCGGTCAGGCGTGCTTCGATATTGAGGTGAATATCTTCAAGTGACCGCGAAAATGAAAAATCCCCCGCCTCAATTTCCCCTTTAATCTGTTGCAAACCGTCGGAAATTGCGGTGGCATCATCGGCAGAAATAATGCCTTGCGCGGCCAACATCGCGCAATGCGCGAGCGATCCCTGAATGTCCTGGGCAAACAGCCTCTGGTCAAATCCAATGGATGCGTTTATTTCTTCCATTATGTCGTCGGGGCTGCCGCCAAATCTGCCGCCCCACATGCGATTGCTCATTTCATTCTCCAAATGCAGGAGGCCCGATGCAGTTCTTTTCCCGCCACGCCGCCATTGCCGCGAGTATTGTACTCGGTGTTATTATCACCGTGTCCCTGACCCTATACCTGAACGGGGGTAGCAAAGGCAAGCCGCCAGGTGACGCTGCTTTTAGTGCCGCTCCTGATGCCGCGCATGAGGGGTTAAAAAATTTCGTCCGCTTCGCACCACCGCGCCCCGTGGCAGATATCTCATTTGATCTGTTACTGGCCGACGGTCAGGCGCAAAAGGCCGGTCTCGACAAGTTTCGTGGCGCGCTTGTGGTGGTCAATTTCTGGGCCACATGGTGCGCACCGTGCCGCCGCGAAATGCCGCTATTTGACGCGCTGCAAGCCCATTATAAGGACGCGCCGGTGCGGGTGGTGGCATTGGCACTCGACCGCGGGGCAGCAGACAAGCCGCGCAAATTCCTTAGCGAGTTAAATATTACCCATCTGACGCAAGCCCATGACCCTTCTTATGCCTCGGCCCGTGCTGTGGGATTGATCGGCCTACCCACGACGCTTGTGCTGGATGCAACAGGAAAAGAAATTGGCAGGCTTGCAGGCGAGGCTGATTGGAACGGGCCTGATGTGCACGCGATTATTGACGCTGAATTGGAAAAAATGGCGACGGGTGGTTAGCGCGTCGGAACAGGTGCTTCACCGGAATAATCGTAAAAGCCACGCCCGACCTTGCGTCCGACCCAGCCAGCTTCGACATATTTGACCATAAGCGGGCACGGGCGGTATTTCGTGTCGCCCAAGCCGTCATACAAAACCTGCATAATCGACAAGCACGTATCAAGACCAATGAAATCGGCAAGCTCGAACGGTCCCATCCGATGATTGGCACCCAGACGCATGGCTTTGTCGATGCTCTCGACATTGCCAACACCCTCGTAAAGAGCATAGACCGCCTCATTGATCATGGGTAGCAAAATGCGGTTGACGATGAACGCCGGAAAATCTTCAGCCGCACATGAGGTTTTCCCCAGCGTAGCAACAATCTCGACTGCCGTTTCATATGTGGCGTCATCCGTCGCGATACCGCGGATCAGCTCGACAAGCTCCATGACCGGCACCGGGTTCATGAAATGCATGCCGATAAATTTTTCCGGTTGATTAGTTGCGGCGGCGAGGCGCGTGATTGAAATTGATGACGTGTTGGACGCGATCAGCGTGTCGGGCGACAAAACCGCGCTGACTTCTTTCAAAATGCCGGTTTTGATTTCTTCGTTTTCGCTGGCGGCCTCGATCACAAGGCTGGCATCGGCCATGGTGTTGAGATTAGCGGCGGAGACAATACGTCCCATCGCGCCATCGCGCGCAGCTTCGTCAATACGCCCCGAGGCTAGTTGACGGTTCAGATTGCCTGATATAGTCGCAATGCCCGCCTCAATGCGATCTTGTGCAATATCGTTCAGCAAAACGCGGTAGCCTGAAACGGCAAACACATGCGCAATTCCGCTGCCCATTTGTCCGGCGCCAATAATGCCAACAATTTTGTCCGCCATAATGCGTTTCTCCGAGGCGGCCTATTCTTAGCCTACAGGCCCGCCTTCTCTAATTCGCTTTCCAGTTCCGGCACTGCCGAAAACAGGTCTGCAACGAGGCCGTAATCGGCGACCTGGAATATAGGCGCTTCCTCATCTTTATTGATGGCCACGATGACTTTCGAGTCCTTCATGCCAGCAAGATGTTGAATGGCGCCTGAAATGCCAACCGCAATGTACAGCTCTGGTGCCACCACCTTGCCGGTTTGACCGACCTGATAGTCGTTTGGCACAAAGCCCGCATCAACAGCAGCGCGTGATGCGCCTACGGCGGCACCCAGCTTATCCGCGATTTTCTCGAGCATTGGGAAATTATCACCCGACTGCATCCCGCGCCCGCCGGATACGACGATTTTGGCCGAGGTTAATTCGGGGCGATCCGATTTCGTAAGCTCTTCACTGATAAACTCGGAAATGCCCGGATTATCTGCTGTCCCAGCGGCTTCAACAGCGGCGCTACCCCCGTCGCCAGCCGCGGCAAAGGCGGTTGAGCGAATGGTTACGGCTTTGCATGTTTCGCCTGTGCGTACAGTCTGAATGGCGTTACCGGCATAAATCGGGCGCTCGAATGTCTGGCTGTCAATGACGGCCGTGATGTCCGAAATTTGCGAACAGTCCAGCAGAGCCGCGATGCGTGGCATGAAGTTTTTGCCATTGGTCGACGCTGGTGTCGCGATTGTGGCATAGCCATCAGCCATGCTTGTCACAAGTGCTGCCATTGGCTCGGCAAGCTGTTTTTCATAAGACGCGTCATCGGCTACAAGCACTTTGGCAACACCGTCTAATTTTGCGGCGGCCTCGGCGACGCTACCGCAATTGGCACCGGCAACGAGCACGTGTAGGTCGCCGCCCATTTGGGCCGCGGCAGTTACAGATTTGACGGTGGCGTCAGCCAGTGTCTCATTATTGTGTTCAGCGATCAAAAGCGTGTTCATTACAGCACCCCTGCTTCGTTTTTGAGTTTCTCAACCAGTTCATTAACGGTTTCTACTTTAACACCGGCTTCGCGTTCCGGCGGCTCCGAGACATTGACAATCTCAAGGCGCGGCGCAACGTCGACGCCGTAATCGGCGACAGTCTTCTCGTCGATCGGCTTTTTCTTCGCCTTCATGATGTTGGGCAAAGAGGCATAACGCGGTTCGTTTAAGCGCAGATCGGTTGTGACAACCGCAGGCGTTGACAGTTTAACGGTTTGAAGGCCGCCGTCGATCTCGCGGGTCACTTGCAATTTATCGTCGCCAAATTCAAGCGCCGAGGCGAATGTGCCTTGCGGCCAGCCCAGCAATGCCGCAAGCATTTGTCCGGTTTGGTTATTGTCGCCATCAATGGCTTGCTTGCCCAGAATAACTAGGTCGGGGCTTTCCTCTGCAATCACGGCCTTTAAAAGCTTGGCAATACCGAGCGGCTCGAGGTCTTCGTCTGTCTGCACTAGAATGCCACGATCAGCACCCATGGCAAGGGCGGTTCGGATTGTTTCCTGCGACTGGCTTGGGCCAACCGAAACCACGATAATTTCAGTTGCTTTGCCAGCTTCCTGAAGGCGAACTGCCTCTTCCACGGCAATTTCGCAGAACGGGTTCATCGACATTTTGACATTTGCGAGGTCGACACCTGATCCGTCCGATTTTACGCGGATTTTCACGTTGTAATCGACCACCCGCTTGACCGGGACCAAAACTTTCATTGCAGTTCTCCATAATTCGGCGCGCTGTCACACGCATTGCCGCATAATTAGAGAATTGGCCCTGATAAGTCAATTCGAGAGGCGGGTTAATCCTGCGTCAAAATGCGCGGGTTTTCCGGCTTATCTGTTTAAGCCCGGCTGCCAGAGAATGTCTGACTTGCCATTATTGTTGGCCGCGCGCGCTGCGACGAACAAAAGATCCGAGGCGCGGTTCACAAACTGGCGCGCCTCAGGCGAAATGGCACTGTCGCCGGCCTCGATCGCGGCGCATAATTCGCGCTCGGCCCGGCGCGTGATGGTCCGGGCCAGATGCAGATAGCCAGCGGCCAGCGTACCGCCAGGGAGAATGAAACTTTCAAGCGCATCCAGTTCGTTATTCAGTAAGTCTATTTCGCTCTCAAGGCGCGTCACCTGCACATCCGTAACCCGCAATGCGCCTTCCATTTCTGGGTCGGGCGTCGCCAGATCAGCGCCGAGGTCAAAATAGTCGTTTTGCAACCGCATCACGATCTCAGACAGTATGTCAGAAGCCTTATCAGAGGGTGCTGACCCACCATCAAGCATTGCGCGTGCCAGCCCTAGGGCGGCGTTGGCTTCATCAATCGTGCCATAGCAGGCAATCCGCAAATCGTGCTTGGAACGCCGCGTGCCGTCAGCGAGGCCGGTCGTGCCGTCATCGCCTGTGCGGGTATAAATTTTAGTAAGCTTGACCATTGGTGTTTCCTCAACGGGTATTTCCCCAAAATGCGCGCGCCCGTTATCTGCCGGAAATATAAAATCCCAACATAACCAGTACAATCGTTACAAATTGAAGTCCGACGCGCCAGCGCATCAGTTTTTGCGACGTGCTAGCGCTGCCGCTGCGTAGCATGTTCAACAAGCCAGCCAGCAAAACGGCGGCAACGGCGGCCAGCCCAAGAGGGATCATATAATTGACCAGAGACATAATTTTTCCTATTTCAGCCGGTGATTATTATTTAGTTGGCACAAGCCGCCGGGCAATAATATCTGCCTGAATTTCTGCTGCGCCTTCGAAAATGTTCAGTATCCGGGCATCGCACAAAACGCGACTGATCGGGTATTCCAGCGCAAAGCCGTTGCCACCATGGATTTGCAACCCGTTATCAGCTGCAGCCCACGCTACCCGCGCGGCGAGCAATTTCGCCATGCCCGCTTCCAGATCGCATCGCTCGTCCATTTCTTTGCGCCGGGCGGCGAAATATGTCAGCTGGCGGGCAGCAAGGATTTCTGCCGCCATCATCACTATTTTGCCGCTAATGCGTTCAAAATTGTAAATAGGCTTGCCAAATTGCTGGCGGTCTTGGGCGTAAGCGAAGGCCAGATCAAGCGCACTCTGGGCTACGCCAACAGCGCGTGCCGCTGTCTGGATGCGTGCGCTCTCAAAGGTTTGCATCAACTGTTTAAAACCGGCTCCGGGGCGTCCGCCAAGCAAAGCCGCCGCATCAACATGAAAATCGTCAAATCCGAGGTCGTATTCCTTCATGCCGCGATAGCCGAGCACGTTAATCTCGCCACCTTGAAGACCGTCCACCGGAAAATCATCTTCCTGCGTGCCGCGAGGCTTTTCCGCGAGAAACATCGACAGACCCGCATGGCCCTTAATGTCTGGTTCCGTGCGCACAAGCAAGGTCATCAGATCAGCGCGCGCAGCATGCGTGATCCACGTCTTGGCCCCGAAAACGCGATAGCCGTCGTCGGTGGCCGTTGCGCGCGTCGCCAGGCTAGCCAGATCAGAGCCTGTATTGGGCTCAGTAAATACCGCCGTCGGCAAAATGCTGCCATCGGCAATGCCGGGCAGATATTTTTGCTTTTGCGCCTCCGTGCCGTTTTGCATGATTAGTTCGGCGGCAATATCCGTGCGCGTGCCCAACGAGCCTACGCCAATATAGCCGCGCGACAATTCTTCGGACACCACGCACATGGCTTGTTTGCCCATGCCCAGCCCGCCATAGGCTTCAGGAATGGTCAAGCCGAAAACGCCCAACTCGGCCATTTCACCGATTAGCTCTAATGGAATAAGCGTATCTGTTAGATGCCAGCCATGGGCGTGGGGAATAACCTTGTCCTCGGCAAAACGCCGGAACTGGTCGCGGATCATCATATGGGTTTCGTCGAGGCCCGCATCGGCTTCCGGTGTGCTGTGCTGGGTCAGCAAGTCTGCCGCCAGTGCGCGGCGTTCGGTAGTATTCCCATGCGTGCGGAAATAAATAATATCCGCGCTGTCAAAGCCGGGCAATGGTTCACTCAGCCCCATATCGGCTGGGCGCACGATTTCGCCTTGGCTCATTGGCAGACCACCGGCGAGTTGGTTCAGATATTCGCCAAAAGTGATGTGCACCAGATGATATTCGAGCGCTGTCAGGCGGTTTTGCGCATACATGTCAGCGCAATAGTCTGCCAACTGGGCAAGCGTTGCCACATAAGTTGCCGCCCAAGCACGCCCATGGCGCGCAAATTGGCTTTCTGCCAAATGTGCGGGCAGGGGGGATTGCAAGGCAGCGTCGCAGTCTTTCAACCGCGCGGCCGCCTGGCTCGCATGCGCAACCAGTGCCGAAAAATCAGGCGCTGACAGGTCAGATATATCGATGGCAACACTCATGGCCCAAGCATACAAGAGACCTGCGCGATGGCAAGCATCACGCGACAATGTACAAGCGTCACAAAAGCGCACCGGTGCCAAGGGGCGCGGGCAAGGTATCGATCACGGCTTCGCGGCTATATCCGTCATGGCGCAGCCCACGAAAGCCCGGGTCGCCAGCCTGTTTCGACAAGCGTCTGCCAGATGGGTCACGGATGAGCGCGTGATGAAAATATTGCGGCGCTGGTAAATCCAACAGCACTTGCAGCACGCGGTGAATATGTGTTGCGGCACGCAAGTCTTGCCCGCGGGTTATATGGGTGATGCCTTGCGCGGCATCGTCGACGACAACGCTGAGATGATAGCTTGTCGGTACATCTTTGCGGGCCAGTACCACATCGCCGAAACATGCCGCATTTACGCGGATTTTTCGGGGTTGGCCATCAGCCAATTCGGTAAAAAATAGCGGCCCGCCATTTTGGTTTTCAACTTCGGCAATGGCTTTATCCATACGCAGCCGCCACGCATATCCCCCACCTCGCCACATCCGGCTTTGCCGCTCGGTGTCGTCTATATCTCTGTATATTCCGGGATAGAGAGGCGCACCGTCGGGGTCGCGCGGCCAGTTATCCACACCACCGGGCATATCGGCAATGGCATCTGCAATGTCGCGCCGCGAGGCCCAGCACGGGTAGACGAGATCGCGCGCGCGCAATTTACGCAATGCCGCATCATACACATCAAAACGGGCCGACTGGATGAGCACGGGCGTCGGCCATGTCAGGCCTAGCCAGGCAAGGTCTTGATAAATGCCATCGACAAAATGTGGGCGTGCGCGGCCCGTATCAATGTCTTCAATGCGCAAAATAAACTTGCCGTCATGCGCGTTTGCATGACGCGCTGCCAGCAATGCCGAATAGGCATGACCCAGATGCAACCATCCGTTCGGGCTAGGTGCAAATCGTGTCACGTAATTTTTTTGCTTTTCGATCATCGACAAACCGCGGATAATGTTAGGGCATGAAAAAATTTAAAACAAAAGCTGATCTCGACTATGCGTGTCGACAGCTTGCCGCGCAAGATGCGCAGCTCGCACATGTTTACGAAACTTATGGCGCGCCGCCTATGCGCCAGCAGCCCACGGGGTTTGAAGGGTTGGTTCGCATTTTGATTGCGCAGCAAGTTTCCACGGCAGCGGCCAGTGCGATACAAAAGCGCGTCGATGACAAATTACCCACCATGACGCCCGAAAACTGGTTGGCGCTTGATGATGATGCGTTGGCGGCGTGCGGCGTATCGCGCCCCAAACGCCGCTATCTGGCGGGCCTAGCAACTGCCGTGCTGGAGGGCCGGTTGCAGTTTGCACGTTTGCATCGGGCGGATAATGCTGCCGCGCATGAAATGTTGACAGCGCTGCTTGGCATTGGGCCTTGGACGGCAGATTGCTACTTGTTGTTTAACTTGCTGCGGGCTGATTGTTTTCCAGCGGGCGATCTTGCATTGCAGGAAGGCTATCGGATGCTGTTCCGAAAAAATACCCGACCCGATGCCGCCCAGCTTACCAAGCTGGCAGAAGACTGGTCGCCATTTCGTGGTGCAGCGGCTCGTTTGCTATGGGTGTATTATGGGCAACAGCGACAAAAAGTCTGACCCGATGGCTTGGCAGTTCCATGGGCACTATGTAACACTTGCGTCACTTTTTGCGGCATAATTGCAGAAGAATGATTCGGTAACGGATCAGACGTATTCGGTAGTAAGCAGGTCAGAAAGGATACGAGACATATGCAGGATGCAAAACCGGATATAAGCGACTTCGTGAAAGCAGCGCCGCCTGATTTCAAGAATCCGGAGAGCTGCCCAGCATTGGTGCTTAACGCGGATTTCAGGCCTCTAAGCTATTATCCGCTCTCGCTGTGGTCTTGGCAGGACACGCTAAAAGCTGTGTTTTTGGATCGCGTCAACATTGTGTCGGAATATGATACGGTAGTGCGCTCCCCCTCAACTGATTTCATTTTGCCCAGCGTTGTATCGCTTAAAACCTATGTTAAGCCGCCGCGTTATCCAGCGTTTACGCGCTTTAATGTATTTTTGCGCGATGGATTTAGCTGCCAATATTGTGGTGCGCCTCAAGACCTGACCTTCGATCATGTTATTCCGCGGCGCGCCGGGGGGCGTACGACTTGGGAAAATGTGGTCGCCGCATGTAGCCCGTGTAATTTACGCAAAGGCGGACGTCTGCCCAAGCAGGCGGGCATGGTTCCGCGCAATAAACCACGCCAACCGACGGTATATGAGTTGCATGAGACCGGACGGCGTTTCCCGCCCAATTATTGCCATGAAAGCTGGCAGGATTATCTTTATTGGGATACCGAGCTGGAGCCTTAGGTTGGCCCGATTTTCTCGCGCCAATTAAAACCGTTCAGACACCCGGATCGCCGCCTTGCATCCGAGACGAATAATGCGTGACATCACGTCGTAACCAGGCGCGTCTTCGGCACCGGCATCCAGCGCAGTTTGGCGATGTCCTGCTTCGTCGGCACGAAATTTAGTGATGGCCGCAGTTAAATCTTCTTCATCAGAAATCGTTTCAAGCTCATCAAGTTGAGCGGCATAGTGCGCGTCTATCTCGGCCTCAACTGCGGCGGTGCAGGCCATGGCCGCTTTTTCACCCATCAGCGCGGTTACCGCACCCAGCGCGAAGCCAGCCAT
>MDTB01207402.1_pt1 | contig 32196 bp, 27 predicted proteins | sample 811161 | NCBI WGS metagenome assembly MDTB01 (sample SAMN05326650, study PRJNA326480) | marine metagenome | isolation source: seawater | place: Mediterranean Sea | collected 2009 | reverse complement strand
TATACTTTAGTTGTTCAGGTTGATCCATTGCTGCCATCAACATAGAATCAAAAGAGCCACCGAGAGCGCTTACTGTCTGATTTATTTTTGATCCCGCCGCTAGAGCGCCCTGCACTGTATCAAACTTTCTTAAAGCACCTACTGAATCTGATATACTCATACCCATTCTTTTGGAACTGGCGCTTATCAGCATCATTTGTCTTGACATTTCTTGACCATCAAGAATACCGGCAAAGTCATTCAAATTATAATTAAAATCCTTTAGAACATCACCAAAAGATTGACCGGTCCCGACTGCGAACGCTTGAAGTTGTCTACCAAAATTGCCTATTTGATCGGGCGACATTCCCAATGTAGTATTAAATTCGTTCATATAGTGGGCAGATTCATTAATGCCGACGCCAAACCTACCCCAAATCAAAACTTGTTGTCCAAGTTTTTGTCTCATTTTATCAAACCCTGGTGCCATACGAGCGCCCATAGTTTTTTCTAACGCTAACATACCACCATTCAACTCACTGAACGATGCCTGTAGCGAGATGTTCGTCAGTTTTAAGCTCAGTGTTTGTTGATTTAATTTTTCAAGTTGGTCAACATTTGCAGCTAATGCTAGATTTTGTTGCATTAATGCTTTATTAGAAGCATCAAAAGCAAGAATTGGGTTTGTTACTGCTCCGATAGCTTTCTTAGCAGCAGACCCCGCTTTTGACATCAAAGATTTTCTAGTCGCAACAAGTTTAGACGCTTTTGTTCGTTCGGAACGATTAGAAATATTCCTGACCATTCTTTCTGCTTGATCAATATCGTTTCTATTGAGAAAATCTATTATGTCTGTTAACTTTGTTGCCATTGATGGTTCACCTCTCTATAAATAGTTATCAGAGGAAAATCAAGATTGTTCTTGCTTTTGTTTTTCTTCAAAATACTTTGTAGTTCTACGGATAAACCACTCTCGCATACTCACAGGTAGGGCATAGATTTCAAAAAAGTTCCAATTGCCGTGCATTTTCATTAAGAATATTGATTCATATACGTCGTTAATATACTCAGTCGTCAGGCCAAAAAAACGTGCCCAAGATGGGCACACCTCCTTCGTTACGACCACTACAACTATTGCATTCGTAATCATACGTGAAGTCAACATCTGGGCAAACTTCTCCGTATTTCTTTTTAATGTAGCGGGAATCCACAATTGGAAGTCCTGAAACGAAGTTATTGATTTCCATTGGATCTGCGTTGTCGTTCACAGCAACAATCATTTGACGAAGGCGATCTGTTGCCGGTGTTTCGGGTAAGTTATGCTTTGCCCGTTGTTCTGCTTTCTTAAGTAGCTCAGTTTCGTCCAGGCTCGTCAGGTTCTTGATTTCTACCTTTGCCTTGGTGCGTGGGAGTTGAAGTTCAAAAGTGCCGTTAGAAGTGATGCTAACACCCTTTAAATCGATGTTTTTGTCCTCTACTTCGTCAAGGTCAATACTGACTTCCTGAGTTTCTAAACAGTGTTGGCAAATAAGTGATACTCGGTAATCTGAACCGTAGGCATTCTTACGTGCGTTGATTAGAATAGCATTCTTATCTCCGATCAATAGAGATTCTGCTTTTACGCTGCCCACAATCAAACTTTCAATCAACTTATCAAAGACATTGCCCTTCTTATTGTAGGATGGTGATAAAAGAATATCTTCTTCTTTTGTCGTCATAAAGGATACTTCAACCTCTTCTTTATTGTAAAGAGGGTGTCCTGGTGGATAAAACTTACCTTTGGAAGGTAGTTTTACGAAGTCTGTTGGTCTTGAATAGGATTGTTGTTGTGGTGGGGGAGCGAAGTTTTCTTCGTTGTTTCTCATTATTGCCTCATATATTGTAAGTCTGCCCAATCGTATGTAACGGTAACACTAATATCTGTTAATGCTTCTGATGTGTATTCCATTTGTGAAAACTTAACATCTGTTATCATTGCGTTGTTTAGTGTCCATTTCTCGTATGTTTCCCCTTCTGGAGTGATGGAGTGGATACAGACAGTTCCTAGAGCTTCTATTAAATCACGTTTTGTGAAATTTTTTAAGTTATCTCCGTCTGTATCCTGGGGATTATCATACGCTGTATCCGTTAGTTTGTCCATCATTGTTTTTCCAACTGACTTGAACATATCTGTTGAAAACAATTCTCGTATCGTAAATGTGATAGGTTGCCATTTAATATCGGTCGGTTGGTTGAAGTAGTGGTTTAAAAGTTTAAACTGCTCCGTACCAACCTGATAACTTGGTCTGGAAACATTTGTAATGAACGCTTGTGGTATGTCGTTTATGTAAAGATAAAACCGATACGCTTGTTGCGCTTCATTAATGATACGAAATTGGTCTTGTTGTGTCATCTTATAAGTAAGTATTAGTCATTTGAAAAAACTTCGTGACTAGCGAAATCGTAAGATAGTGTAACAGAAAGAGACATCAAATCTTCACTAGCGTAGTCTACGTCATCATAGTTAACGTTCTTTACCCAAGCGTTGTGAAGGGTCCATTTTTCAACGTCATTGCCTGCGGCGTCGATTGTCTTAATGGCAATCTGACCTTTTGTCGCATCAATAGACTTACGCTTTGAGATACTCGTCTTCCATCCTGAGTTATCATTTGTCCAATCACTTGGAAGAACATACCCAGAGTCTTGAATGATCTGAAACATAATCGAAGCAACATCAGGATCGATAGGGTCTACAAGATTGATGGTAATATCATCATATGTAACACGTCCAGGGAACTTGAACTGGTGGGAGAGATAATGATGAGTTCCACCCTCCGATACACTAATCGATGGACGAGTGGCTGTTTTAACCACCCATGCTGGAATATCTCCGAAAGTAAGAATAAACTTAAACTTTCTTTTTGGTTCAATGTTGGGTGACTGCCACTGTGGAATACTAGTCTGTTTTGCCATTAGATTTCTCTCCTATTAATCTTCAAATGCTGCGCCTGAGTTTGCAATCACAAAGTCAACTGCGATAAATTCAATTGCTCTGGCTGGTTTCAGGAAGACCTTAGCGTACAGAACATTCTGATCAATCAGGTCGTCTGTGGTTGTGGTACTATCAAGAACCAATTTATAATCCGTTAAGCCGAATTGTGCTTTGACATCGCCAAGGAATGGGTTTGCTTGGTTAATGAAGCGATCCCAAGTCTCTTGAACGTTTGGTTCAAAGAGAATGTCAGTAGCGATTCTTGAAATGCCTTTCTTAACGAACAGAAGAAGTCTTCTGACGTTGATTCTATCCAAAGCAGAGCGTGTAACTTGAAGGGTCTTTTGACCAAAGATTACAATGCCTTCGCTTGGGAAAGAAGCGATGGGGTTAATGTTTGCTTCGTAAAGTTTGTCACGCTGCTTTGAGGTGAGTTTCTCTGTTACCGAAACAACGGGGATGCCTGCCACACCGCTTGTCAGTCCACCACGGTTAAAACCTGCTGGAGAGAACCAAGGAGCCTTAACTCTGTCTGTGTAAGACATAGCGCCTAGTGCTGCTACTGATGGTGGCATATAAACCAGATTACCAAATAGAGTATCTCTGATTTGTACCCAAGGGTAGTAAGTACAGGCGTAACTTGAGTTCAAACCACGGTTCTTAAGATTCGTTACTGTTGTATCGACATCACCATAACTCTTTGCTGCTTCTGTTTCGTGGGATGGTTGGAATCCACCTTTGAGGTCGATGATTGCCAAAGCATCAGCACGAGACTCAACAGTTTCAATAAGTTGAGTAGTTAAACCTTCGTGAGTCAATCCAGGGATTGTTGCAATGTTATACTCAATAAACTCTGGATCTTTAATGTTATCAATGGATTCTTTGTAAGAGTTGAAAGCATAGTTATTCTTATCTGTCTTCCCTTCAATGTGCTTGTTTGCCAATGGTTCCATCTTGGTAACGTCGAATCCATCAGAACCACCAGCAAGAACTGTCGTGAAAGAATCAATACCAGCATCTAACAAATCTTTGTAAGAACCAGAAGTAATGCGTTTCTGGGATGCATCAGAGTCGTTGTATGTGAATTCACTGTATTCTGACGCCGAACCGGAAGCTAATGTTCCGCTAATATAATCTAAAGTGAACTTAAAAGAGTTTTCTGTTAAGTCACCTGCGTCTTGTTGATTTACATCACTAGACTTGGCACGAACAATGTCACGAATATCTTCGTTGAACTTAGAATTGTTTGCTGTTTTTCCTGTCCAAACTCCAAAGTAAACGTCTTTTACACTACCTGGGTCGTCTTGACTAGCACTTAGGCGTAGTTGTGGTTTTGGAAACTGTAGTAACAGATTGTCTGGCATATTAGCGGAAGCTGTTATAGCAGCGGATGCTGTAACCATAGATGCAGTTGCTAGTAAAGCGTCGGCACCGGTTTTGGTTGTATCTTTATATTTTAAAGGACCGTAAACACCAAATGGTAGACACTCTTCGTTTGCCTGACCAGCATCAACGGTATCACTCATTCTTACACGAATGTACTTTGAGTTATTTGGATATTGACCTTCAACTTTTAAGCGGCGCTCATTTGCATCATATCTAGCGTATTGTGTGCCAATTTTGCGACCAATATAATCATTAGAGTTTGGGTTTAAGTTACACCCACTAAAGCGTTCTAATACTACTGGTGCCTTATCTGTATCACTAATGCGCCTTACAAGAACGTCAAATGTGCCATAGAGATTAAATTCATCTTGAGAGTGCTTAATATTGGCAATCGAAATTTTAAGATTGTTTTGTGACCACTCTCCATGACCAAGATCGTGAATTTTAAATAGTTTTTGAAGACTATCAAAAGAAATCGATGAGTTAAACTCTTGAGAAACAAACCATCCAGTCTGTGAAGAACCGGCTTTTGATTGTTCAAAAGAGTTATGACGAGTGTGGTGTTTGGTACTACCCTGTTGAAGCCCTAGAATAACGCCGTGTGGGGCAGAACTGGTAACTCCCATCATTTCGTGAGTTCTTTCAAAAGTTTCTCCCAACCAATATTTTTCTGTGCTTAATAGTGTTGGGTTGGTATTGAAAACCTTTCGGATATAATCTTTACTAGTAGGATCAAGATTAAACTTAATGTCCTTGGAGAGGCCGTTACCCCTAAGATGGGCAGTAAACGTTCCATTAGAGGATGTTACGTATTCTGGTTTACCATCAAATTCAGTTGTTAATTCAATGGAACCTGTTTGGAGGTACCAAACTGCTGCCAAAGAACCAGTTTCCGTTGCTCCGTTGTTATTAAAAACCCACAGACCATAAGACCCACCACCAGCAGAATTTGTAGTGGCAGGGATAACGTTCAGGTCGATATTCCAGCCTGCTTTACCTGCATCTTCTCTGTCTTGGTGCTCTTTGCCGAGAAGACGAACAACGTTAATTGTCGAAGAGTTCTTCAGCCATGCCTGTGCGGCATAAGCAGCATAAGTAGGAGCAATCTTATTTCCATTTCTCCAAGCGTCTGTGGCCTCTCCACCTGGGTGGGGCTCTCCAAACATCTCAACGAAATCTGAAAATGAATCAACTTGGACCGGCCTCATAGCGGGTCCTCTTTGCATACGACCAATAACTATTGGTCCAATGTCTCTTGGTTGTGCAGGCAATTGAGAATTATCAATCTCATTTAAAAAAATGCCTGGGGATACGAATCTAAACTTTTTTGCGCTCATACTGGGTTCTCCTCGAAGCAAACGAACTTTATACAGTAATTAGTTAAAGAAATCTCAAAAAGCATCACTCTCTGTATGGTTCTTTGTCGTCTCCGTCGTTGACTGCATTTTCATTTACGTCACCGAGGATAACCCTTTCTCTAGGGAACCTTATTTTAACTCTGTTTTCTCTAATTCCGATCTTTGGTTGAACCTGATTGTCTTCTGATCCGACAATAAATCCAAGTACTTTTATCGTTACAACTGTCTCGTATTTCTTTTCGTCTTCCCCAAGGCTTGAAATATTATTTTCTTGCGATAGGGAAGCATCAATAAACGCTTCATACGAGTATCCGTCCTTCTCTAATATAAATTGGTTGATGCCACCTGTGTATACAGCAAATGGGGACATCATTTCGTTCATTTGTTGTTGATAATCTGCTCTCAAGTTAATTGAGTAATTCATATTATAGTACACAGGCATTTGTATATACTTTGACTCATACACAATTCTTTCATTCTTTGGAGTAGGAAAGTTAATCTGTCCTCTCAATCTCTGACTTGTGGAGTTAGCAAAGTTTTTTGTTTTGTCTTGCTTGATTTTTCTTGACACATAGAAGGAGTTTCTTCTTCTATCGTTAATTGGGTAAACATTCCCAGGTATTGGTCGCTCTCCGACATTTGTTTTTTCTACGTTTGTTCTTTCAATGGTGATCATCGGGAAGACAAGTGCTTGTGAGTCATTTGATCTCATCTCTTGCTTGTGTTTGATCTGAAACGCTCTTTCTGCTGTTAACCAAACCACAGGAACCTTCTTCCATCCTTCGTTTGTTGTGGCACTGATATTTAAAACATTCTCTACCCACTCTAAGACAGCAGCATCAATCTTCTCAAAAGTCGAGGGTTCTAGGTTTTCATACTTATCACTTGGCATTGAACTTTCCCTCTCTTGCTCTTACACACTTCGCTGATATCTCATAACGATGATCAATCTGCCCAAACAGTTGCTTTGGTTCATCCAACTGAACGATTTCATAGTGGATGTCGCCGTATAGGACGAAATCACCTTCTCTCACGAATAGATCTTGGTCTTCTGTCAGTCTTCTCTTGTGGAAGTGTATTGTGATTGAGGACCTACGATCGATGCCGAACTTACCAGTTTCTGTGACCAGTCCTTCCCATTCAACTAGGGCGTGAACCCTTATCGGTGGTAAAAAAGTTTTCTCTATTGCTTCGCCATATAAATCGTGGAAGTTGGTGTGTTCTATACTGATGGGATAATACGCCACTGTTTGACCGATAACACGCTCAATAATCTCGTCATTCGTTTGTTTAACGAAGTCTCTTTCTTTCTTGCCCGTGAAAAGTGGTGGTGGCGGGGCATCTGGTTGTGACCATTCATTATCCGACATCTATTTTATCCTACGAAAATTGGCAGTGGTACTGCCCCTTGGGTTTTGGAAGCGTTTTCTACGATTGCGGCATCCTTTTCAGCGAGTTTGGCGTATGTTAACTCGTCTAGAATACCTTTAAGTTCGTCACGAAGGGCGTCTTGTTCACCTTTACCCTGGGAGATCAAGTCACTTCCGTTCAATGTAACGCTCTCACCTGGGATTGGAATGGAACCAAACTTGCTTCTTACCTGTCCTAGCATCTCTTTACTGATTGCTAGGGCAAATCTACGGATCCACTGCTTGCCAATACTGTTAATGTTGGCATAAGGAAGGTTTGCGAATGGGAGAGTATTCATATTGTTAATGCCGTCCACATTCTTTCTCTTATCTGAGTATTCTTCCCAGGCGTCTTTCTCAACTGTGAACTCTACCCATAGTTTGTCTTCTGCATCATTTGTACTTGGAGATGGAAACAATCTTATTTTATTGTTCTTCAACTCATAAGAGAAGTGAGACACTCGTGTGTTAATACTATCTTCATACATAATGGCTTGCATCTTGTTTTGCCAAGTTGGGACCACTTCAAAAGTAGAATCATCAGCATATTGTCCGTATGTAGACATATTGCCTATCACGTTTAATCCACCATAGAAGGCATAGAAACGCCACATAGCACGTTTTGACTTGTAGAATACCTTACGAACAGTTATCTTTTTATTTCCTACGGTATCACCACTATCAAGAACCAAATCCCCAGAGGCAACGCTACTAGAAATAGCATTCTGTAAATCATAGTCTTGTACATCTTGGGTAAGTTGAATTGAGGCAGAGTAATATGTTTGGTTTCCACCGACGCCTGCTTCTGTTGCTAAACCGTCAGCAACCTTATTTGCATACTGAAAGGTAAACCCTGGGTATTTTAGGGAGACACTTGAGATTGATGAACCAGATATCTCTCCGTCGTGGTCAAAAGACGCCGTAGAGTTGCCCAGAAGGTCCCCTAACGAGTTCTTTGCTTGATGGACGTTGACGAGGTAGGAATACTCTAGAACTGCTTCCTCATAGGCAGTATAGACGTTTCCAGAGGTGAGTTCAATGTCAAGGACATCACCACCGAGTTTTTTGTGAACATAGGCAACTTGTTCGGAAGCACCACTTAAAAAGTTTTCATTTGATGAATAAATTCCGTATGGCAAAGTTCCTGCCACATCTGTTGTTGTACCTGTTGCGGGAAGTATTACTTTGCTTACAACGCTGCTTGGTGTTAGTGTTGGTTGTGCCATTCAATCGTGCTCCTGTTCCATAGTAAATAGTTTGTCACAAATAGAAAACCCCACTCCAACCGAAGTCAGAGTGGGGCATCTATATTACGAGGTTATCGTTATTAACCAATAAGGTCAGCAACAACAACGAGACCGTACATATCAGCACGAACCATCTCTTTACCGTAACGAGTCATCACACCCTTACGAGGTACGAAGTCTTCTGTTCCGAAGATGGTTGGAGTGACTTGTAGAGGCACATAAGGAGCATATACATATCCGCTCTCTAGGAACGAACCGCCCTTACGACCAACAAGAATCACATTACGTGGGAAATATGGGTCCACATGGACATCCCACTTCTTACTGATAGAACCAACTTTCTGAGCACCGGCTTGTCCGTCACTGTCAACAGCGATGGAAGCACGGAAACCAGCAGTCATTTCGAGGAGAGCAGCAACTTCTGGTCCGCAAACCATGAAGTTAGCACCACCACGAATGGTCTTACGGTGAATTTGAGCCGAAACGTCATTGACGGTTTCGATCAAAGTCTCATACCACTCACTCACAGTACCAGTGAAGTCTGGGAAGTTTGTGGTAGTAATGTCAGCACCGGTTTCACGATTAACGAATTTACCGGGCTTACGTGACCAATAAAGCTTAGTAGCAGCACCCTTGACTAAATCTTCGAGGATTTCACGATCGATCTCAAGAGCAATTTGCTCGGAAAGAACGGAAGTAAGTTCCACTTCAGCGTCGAGGTTGTGATAAGCGTTGAGGTCTTGTCCCAATTCTGGGGACCACTTAGCTTTAAGCTTCTTGGTTTGTGCTGTAACAGAAATGCTATCAACTTTGATATCGATTTCTGGGATTGCGGTTTCATTTTCAAGATCCCAAGTACTAGCACCAACAACACCACCAACTTCAGCAGCAGCGCTGAACTTATCATCAATAGCGCCATCGGAGCTATTAGCGGCGTCAAGAGCAGTAGCCAAAGTAGCGGCAGAACCAGTTCCGTTGACGACAACGATAATGTTGCCAGAGTTATTAGGATCGATACGAGTTAAACGACGAACCTGAGAACCAGCGTTAGCGTTTAGAGTCATATTTAAACTAATCAAGTTTTTAAGATCAAATTGACCAGTTGTCAACTCGGAAACTGGAACTGTGCAGGCAGCCCATTTAGAACCAGAAACCAAGTCTGGGTCAAAACGAAGCATACTGGCGTCTTGATATCCAGCAGCAGCACCAGTAGTGCCGTCAAGAATAGCAGCGCCACCAGCACCAACGGAACCGGAAGAAACCAAAGTAGTAGTAGTTGTCATGCTTGCCGTGGCAGCAGCATAACCATTGTTCAAGGCATAGAAACCTTTCTCGGCGTTAGCGGCAGAGAGGTTAGCTCCTGCTTGAACACCTTTTGCCACAACACCACCACCGTGAACGGATTCTGCGGCGACGGAACCTAGTTTATTTACTTGGTGAGTAAAATCTAGGAAGAAAATGAGTCCACTAGGGAGGCTCATTGGTTGAACACTAACGAGTTTGTTAGCGACCAAGCCACCGAATACACGACGGACGATAGGGAAGGCAACAGATGCGAAACCTTCAACATCACCAGCGCTCATCGAAGAAGCTTCACGAAGAAGTTCCTTGGCTTGGTTTTCTAGTAAACGACACATAGTCGCTTTTTGACGATCATTATCGATACCTTCCAAAAGTCCAGTAGCTTCCCACTTGTTAAGCAGGGCAGCGCCTTCCTTTTGAAGATCACGATCAACGATGTTTTCTGTAAGTCTTTCTACAATAGACATAATTTTAAATCTCCTTTATTTAATAAAATTATTTTAGACCTGCTAGTCGTCTCATACGACCAGTAAAGTCAAATTCCTTCTTTTCATCCAACTTCTTGGATTTGAGAAGGATGGAAGACGAAGTTCGCTTGCCCACAACTTCACTCAGTGATTCTTGGCCCTTCTTGGAAGTTCCCACTGTGCTTTGAAGAGTTTCAAACACAATCTTCGCTTTTTCGATCGAATCGGCTTCGTTAATGGACTCGACAACTTGTTGTTTTTGTCGCTCATTCAAGGAGGCGTCCGTTAAAGCACGGTTCGAGTAATGAAGTTTAGCGTTCATTAACTGAACTTCACCGAATTTGTTTTGAATCTGGCTAACGGTCTCTACGATTTGCTCGTTGCCATCAACAAGATTCTTAATCTTTTCTTTTAATGTTTCGTTCTCTTCTTTGAGAGAAACGTTTTCTTTTTTCAATTCTGATTCGTATTCTTCGATCATTGCTGCAATCTCAGCAACCATCTCTGTATCATCAATATAGTTCGTTGGAGTCATCTGACCATTTGCGAAACCACCGTCTGGTACTTTCTCGTAATCAAACTTCAATGTTTCTGCAAGTTCTTTAAGGTCTTCTTCTTCGAGTTCGATGTCTTCTTCCAATTCGGCATCAATCGCTGCTGCTGTTACTTCTTCGACACCCTCAGCAACAACTTCTTCTTTATTTTCTTCTTCGCTAACGAGTTTAACATCTTCGTCGTCAATCTCAATGTTGCTCAGGTCAATTTCAAGAATTTGATCATCATCAATCTCTGGATGATGTGCTTCTGGTAACTGTGAGTCTAGATCTTGGGCAAAAGTTGCATCTGCATCTTCTGCTTCTGGTCCATCCTCTTGCTCTAAAAGAGCCTCTACTGTTTCTTTAATTTGGTTTGAATATCTCTCAACCACGACTTCTTCTGCGCTTTCAATAGCGGCATCACGAAGTGCCTTGGCATCTATGATTGCTTGTTCTAGCATTGACGACATATCATTTCTCCTTATACGATCAATATTGCGTACTATAATTAGTAAGCAAAAATCAAAAACGACAACTGCTCTGTTATGCGTTTAAACGTTGTAGTAAGCGACAAGTACAGCAGATGCGATAATAAGATAGGTTACTGCGAAAATGTATGCGTCTTTGTATCTCATCTTACTCAGTTAATCCAGATCCGGTGATGGCGGTCATATCTACTGTTTCGATCCCTGTGAGTTCCGCTATGATAGTATAATCACAAGTTCCTGCTTGTGAGGATACATATATCTCTTTACATCTTGTATTCATAGTCACCGAGTTTTTAAAACTATCCAAGACAACATAATGTCTTCCACCGACAACATTTCCAGATCCGGTAGGGTTGAAATGAACTCTCAGTTCGGTGGTGGAACCACTCATAATTACCTGTACAGATCTCGCAACGGTTGGAAATACAATATGATGCTCGGAACCGACTGTTAGCGCTGCTGAACCTGTAATATAAGGAACGCCTGCTATTTGGTATGATCCGACTGAACCGATCCCTGGTTTATATTGTTGAAAAGTTGCCATTTTATTTGTCCTATACTGCTACAATAAGTAGTTCACAATGCTCATTAAGGCATCATATCTTCGTCCATCGGTGGATGCCAAGATTCGTCTGTTTCTTCTTCTGTGTATCCGCTGATGCCTGATAGTGCGCTTTCTGGGGGTTTGGTAAAATACCACTTGTCTTCTTCGTGTTTCTTTTGAACGGAAGCCCAAGCAGTTGTTCTTGTAGCATTTGGTTGTGGTTGACCTGTTGCTGCGTTAACACCAACTCTTGGTAATCCCATATTTGCTGCTACTTGTGCTTGTGCTGCTTCTGCTGCTTCTTCTGTTGAAAATGATAATACTGTTGCCATTTTGTACTCCTGTAATATAATAATTAGTTACTTCCTGTAACTCTCCACTTCTGTTTTAAATAGTTCTCTGCTCGTGTTCTTTCCTTATCGGATATTGCTTTGTTATATACAAGCATTTCACCGATTGAACCGGACCAGTAAGTTGGTGTAGACCCTGCTAATGTATTGTCTGTATCAATGTCACTTGACTGTGTTGCTACTGTTATGTTCCATTTGTTTTGGAGGTAGGTTTCAACTGTGGTTCTTTCTGCCGCTGATAAATGTCTGGCATAGAAGATGATTTCTGCTACGTTTGCGTGTAGATTGCCGGAAGAATTCTCTGCGTAACGCCCCCAAAGCATATATTTATAGGAAGCGTCTGGATTCCAAGAAAAGATCTCGTCGTGTATCCATCCACCATCATAGGATTGTGACCCTGCTGTATAGGATCCACCTTCAAGGTTTTGTATGGTGAATATGTTTGGGGTGTCTTTTGGTATGGGATAACTTGATCTTACGAGTCCATTGCCGGAGATTACGTTGCCAAATGACATCCCAGCGAGAGCGGGACTCTGATAAGAATGCTGATCCCAATCTTTTATAATCCTAAGATATGTGTTATAATTGGTGGCCAAATAATCCGAATCAAGTCCAAGACTGGCGTGCGTCATTTGTTGATCTGTTAATTTCTCAAAAACATAGAAGACTGTAACACTTCCATCTGTGCCAAGTGGCATAGGAATAGCGTTGCTGCCAGATGCTCTGAAAAAATCATCAATGGGGAAGTGAACTGCGTTTTTACCATTTATAGCGCTTGCTGATAGTGCTGGTTGGTTACTACCAGTATCTTGGGTAAAATTCCAAAGACCGGCAAACTCTGTTGACTTATTTCTCCACTCTGAAATGCTTGTACCACTCACAGTCATTGAAGAAGCATCATCGGCATCCAACCATAGAGAGCAGGAGGGAATGTTTGTCGGATACCAAGGGGTAGTATTTGGTTCACCTAATGTTCCCAAAGCAAGATAAGCACTGCTGCTTAGAGTGGTATTGTTTTGACTACTTGTCAATAGTGTTCCGTCTTTGTATAGTTTTGAGTACTCTCCACCCCAAATAGCAGTTACAACAGAAGATGTAGAGTTTGAGAATGGAGATATGAAAGAGGATGTCTCTGTTATTCCACCGTAAGCAAAGTCTGTATTTCCACCTTCGTTTGTTGTTAATGTTCCGTCATACTCGCTGCCGCTTACAAATGCCCATACAGACCCTGAGTTTGCGTTGTCTTGTTTGATTATAGAAACGATGGACTTTGCTTCTGTTGAAACAGACTGTGTTGGATAAGCAGGGTCAGTGTTGTCTGATCTTACATCGCTTGATTGTGTTGCTACTGTTATGTTCCATTTGTTTTGGAGGTAGGTTTCAACTGTTGCCATTTCTGCGTCTGTTAGACTTCTATTGTAGACAATCATTTCTCCGTATTCGTGAGAAGTTGTTCTGTTGAGATAAGAATAACCAATAACGTGGTGCCCTGTACCAGCAAAGTTGGTATTTTTAGTAGCGGAAGTACCCTCCACAGTTCCTGTTACCCTTAATGTGCTGCCTGCCGCATTTGATCTTTGGACAATAATATTGTCACCAGCATTGGGATCCCACGAGAAGGCGAAGTTGGGACCATTGCCTTGTTGTAACGATAAATCTCCACCGGTTGTTCCTATCAATATATAATAAGATCCTGCACTACCGTCAGAGGAGCGCCCGAAACCGTAAACTTGTTGAAAGGCGTTATTACCAACTCCATACTGATTTACAACTGTGAAGATGGTGAACTGATCTGCTCCATCTTCTGTTGTTCCAAAATCTGTGGTAGTACTAGCAGTTAACCACCCTTTTGCACTGCCGGTCATACGTACACCAGATCTTGGAGCAAACTCATTACCAGCAGTAGCATAAAGTGGCTGTCTTGACGCTACTGCTTGACCAAAGTGGTTTCCATTGCCGGATTTATCTTGCCATTGTAAGACATCTGCCCCATTTAGAACAACTGTTGAAGCATCATCAGCATCCAACCACAGAGAGCAGGAAGGAATGCTTGTTGGGTACCAAGGGGTTCCATAATTTGTTGATGATGTTAATACAGGATTTGAACTTGATACTGTACCAGAGAACTGAACTGCTGAGTATGAGTAGATCTCATTTGCTGATAGTACTGGTGCTGATGCTGTGCTACTTGCTGTTAAGTGAAGGGCATTGCCGCTTTTGTCTTGCCATTGGGTAAGCACAGAGGAAGTTACAGTTGAGGTACCGTAAGACTGTGTTGCGACTGTTACACCCCACTTGTCTTGGAGGTATGTTTCTATTTTTGTTCTATCGGCATCGGATACTGATCCTGTGTAGACAAGGAACTCGTGGACGTTGCCTGCGGCGGCGAGTTGACCATTTCTCCTGCCAGAACCCAAGATCCAATTGTCATCTGTAAAATCATTGCTGTAACTATAAGAGTCACTACCACCAAGGACGCCATCTGAGTGTATTTGATAAGTTGATCCAGAGCTATTCGGTCCCCATACAGCGATCTCTCTCACGCCATTGGTGAGAGTATTTGCGCCTTGTTTGGCGTTGCCTCGATATATCACTAGGTTATCGCTGTTCCAACCAATGGCAGGTTCCCATTGTGCATCATTGGAGCTATACATAAAATTATAACCACTAACACTTCTTGGTGTTATTGCAGCAAATACTGTAAATGTTTCGTCAGAAACAACGCTACCTGTCGTTCCTATATAAAAATTTGTTCCAGCATTACCAAATTCTGTATTTGGGTAAGCAGAATCTCCATCTGGATAAAATCCAAAGGATTGACTTCCGGCAGACGACGTATACTGTGGGGTATAAGTCCAACCTTTGTTGATGGCGTGATTCCCTTGTCCAGACTTGTCTGTCCATTGTTTATGTCGGGTAGAAGAAGAAACCCAAGGTGTAATGTTGTATTTGTTTGATAAATATCTTTCAATAGAAATGCGTTCGTTATCATTAAGTGAGCGAGTAAAGAAAATAAACTCAACCATATCACCAGTATGGCGAAAACCAGAATTGTTATAGGCACCACCAACAGAAATAACAGTATTTATAGATGTATGATTTCTATAAGGAACCTGTAATCCGTGTCCTCCATTTATAGAAGCATCAAATGTTTTATCATTATGGTGTTGCCAACAGGCATAGTATGGTGTATTATTATAAGTGGTCCATCCAGCGTTTCCAGCCCCATAGATGTTTATATAACTACTAAAACCAAGTGCGTAACTCCATCCATCACAGGCAATAATCCAATCTAAAGTACTTTGTGCCGTTGTTTGCCCAACAGCAAACCAAGTTGTGTTTGCCGAAGAAGTAATAAAATTACTTGCTGTCAAGAAATCATCACCATCATTATAAACACTTTGTTGCCCATTGAATGAAGAAGCAGATAATACTGGTTGATTTGCTGATGTTGTTTGTCCAAAGTGATTATTGTTGCCGGATTTGTCTTTCCATTGTGAAACTTTGTTTTCGTAGTAATCAGTTGATTGTGTTGCGACTGTTATGTTCCATTTGTTTTGGAGGTAGGTTTCAACTGTTGAGCGTTCTGCTGTTGACAATTTCCTGCTGTAACAAATGAGTTCTGCTATGTCGCCGTGGAAGGGGAAAGCATTCTCCGTGCTATTGCCGTATTGACCATATATATCATCATTGGATGCGGGATAGAATTTACCGGCATTGAGTGTTGTTTCTCCGGCGGTAACAGCAGTAACTTGGGAACCTGTATGATAAATTTGGTGACTGCTAGAATCTCTTGCGAAACTAAACATACTTGCCGTTGATGAATTCGCATCATATGTAATCCCCCATCCAGCGTTGACATATACAACCATTGATGCATTGAGAGGAGATGCCATTTTTCGATCGTACCACAAAAATACCCGACCTGTCGTACCGGCGTATGGGGGCTCCTCAAAGTCAGATTGCAGACCATATATCATCATTACTTCTCTTGCGGTTGGAGTACCGTTTTTCTTCATAACGATAAATGAAGTTATTTCTCCACCAGTACTAGAAGGAGCCCTTCTACTGGTGGAACCAGAAAAGTTAAGATAATCATCGCTGCCGTCAAATCTAACAACAGATCTGCCATTTATTTCACTTGCTACTGTTGTTGGTTGGTAGGAAGCATTAGATTGAACCCCATCAAACAAACCAGCATCGTCTGTTGACTTATTTCTCCACTCTGAGATGTTTGTGCCACTCACAGTCATTGAAGAAGCATCATCAGCATCCAACCATAGAGAGCAGGAAGCAATGCTTGTTGGCAACCAACTATCCGTTGTTAATGATCCACTGTCTGTGGCATCCAACCAGCATACAACATCTGCAAATGATGATGTTAAGTTGTTTGAAGCAGGTGATGGTAAAGATTCTGATATGATCGTTGAAGTATCAGAAGCATCCAACCACAATCTAAGTCCAGATACATCAGTTGGAGATGTAGCAGATCCAGATGTTCCCACAACAAAACTTGCCGTTGTAAGCGTTGAAGCATCAGAAGCATCATACCACTGGTTCAAACCAGAGATCTGCTTTGGATGGAATGTTCCTTCGTTCTCAACAGATGCGCTTGTCACCTGTCCTGAACCCATTAGTCTTTGTTTATCAATAAGAGGCACTTGTTACAATCTCCCATTTGTCATATAAATACTCTTCAACGTGTTTTCTTTCAAAATCTGTTAATGATCCTGTGTATACCAGTAGTTCTCCGATGGCTCCGCTCATTATTTGGTTGGTTACAGAACTTGAAACTTCTTGTGATCCAATATGAACAGCAGAAGATCCAGTTATAGCACTTCCAATAGCACCTGTTGCCGCTAATGTACCGGTAACATAAATTTTATTTAGTGTCGGAGAAGTCAGAGAACTTGCCAAATGGAAAGTTGAACCTTTGGGGTCGGTACCTGATACTGCGTTACTTCCAAAGTCACTCTTGATGAGGTTATCTGTTTGATTGTAACTTAGTGCGTATTGTGATCCTTTACTTAGGATAGTTCCATAGTTGCTTCCTGATTTTCTCTGGAAGGCAGAGAAGATTGTATAGGAGTCTGTTCCCGCAACAAAATCCAATGAAGCAGTTGCTGTTCCTGTTAATTCCAAATAGGCAGGGTATGTAGAACCACTAAACAGGACTATATTCTTTCCATTGATGCTGCCTGTTGTTGGTCTGTAAGCAGCAGAGGTCTGTGTAGCAGAGATACTGCCAACCTTTGATGACCAGTTGGTGATGGCATTACCTTCGTAGTAAGCAGCAGATTGGGTTGCTACTGTTATGTTCCATTTGTTTTGGAAGTAGGTTTCAACTGTTGCTCTTTCGTTATCTGATAGTGCTCTGTCATAAATAACGATTTCAGCAATGCCACCACTAAAATAACGACCGGTGCTTCCTCTCCCAAAACCAAGACGAGAATAATGATAATCTTGATTAGAGGGATAAACATCTGGGTTATCTGTCTTCGTTGCCGCTGACGCATCCTCAGCGCCCTCAACAAACAGCTTTGAACCTGCTCCCTCTTGAACAACGGAAATCATTTGTTTTCCAGCAGCAAGAACATCCGTGGATGATTGAATACCGCCCGATCCTGGCCAATCCTCAAACTGAAATCTGTTATCTAAGTAGAAAAAAGCAAAAGTAGTTTGATTATTTAACCCAGTCCCATCTGATTCCAATCCCCAGTTAAGAAGTGTTGTATTGTTTTGTGTTCCACCACTGCCGCTAAAAACATAAAACACCGTCACGTCTGTTTCACCAGAACTTACAAAACTACGAACACTTGTTGATCCTGATCCAAACATTCCGTCATCTGATCCATCAAATCTTACAAGTGCTTTACTATTCAGCGCACCAGTAACATAAGTTGGTTGATACGAACTATTAGATTGAACGTAGTTAAATAAACCAGTTGTTAAGTGGTCTGCTTTATTATTCCATTGGGATACCGTAGACCCGTTCAAGGTTATTGAAGAAGCATCATCAGCATCCAACCATAAAGAGCAGGAAGGAAGTTCCAATGGTGACCATTCTTCTTCTGTTATCGTTGATGTATCGTTGGCATCTAACCATAGGACCAACTTTGATTTGCTATTTCCTGTTGCGTCAATTGATGCTGTTATTTGGTTTGGTTGGAACCCTGTGTAGTTGATGTTGTATTTGTCTGCCAAGTATCTTTCAACTTTCTTTCTGTTTCTATAAGATGTAACAGCAGGATCATACATAACAATCTCGCCAATGTTTCCTGCGAAGTTGCCGTCTGATGAACCTGAACCTGCGATTGCTCCAACTGTGGAATTGTTGGAGATAGATGATGTTGAGTGTTGTTCCAATACACCGTTAAGGTAGATAGAGGATGTGCCGTAGGGAACGGCAGATTGAGTTGCTACTGTTATACCCCATTTGTTTTGGAGGTATGTTTCAACTGTTGTTATTTCTGCGTCTGTTAGACTTCTATTGTAGACAATAAATTCTGCGTAATCATAACTGGGTCTTTGTCCAGAGTAGCTATCTCCCAATACGTGAATTCCTGTGCCAGCAAACGATGAACCGAGTGTATTTGATTGAGATGCTCCCACAGATCCCGAATTTCTAATAATTACCCCGTCAGCGTTCGTTCTTATTGTCCATATATTAGATGTGGGGAATACATCACTCTCAAGGGTGTTCACCGGAGTACCGGCAATTGTCATATTTGTATAATACCCAGGGCGGTCGCAGAGGAATGAAATAGAATTGCTACCACCACTTCCGAGACTGCTTCGTCCCATTTGGAATTGGGTCGCATAGTTTGGTCCGGTACTGTTGTATTTTGCCACCGAGAATATCGTCATATGTTCATCAGAACCTACTGTTGTAGCAAGATCCGTAGAAGAATTTGTATAAAGATAAGTTTGATTATCTGGATCTGTTTTTATAGTAGATCTCGGAGAGAATGGACTGCTTGACGTTATGTATGTTGGTTGTAGGTTGCTGGTTGTTTGACCAAAATGATTTCCCTTGCCGGATTTATCTTGCCACTGTGAAACATCTGCCCCATTTAGAACAACTGTTGAAGCATCATCAGCATCCAACCATAGAGAGCAGGAGGGAATACTTAATGGTAAGAAACTCTGTCCCTCTTCTGATACTGTAACGATGTAGTCTTTGTAGATTGACAAAGAAGATGATGCTTGTAGAGAAGATGCTCTTCCTTCCCATTGTAGGTTGGAACCGCTTGTTCTTATTTTCTTTTCGCCGTATGATAGGAGATAATCTTCTCCTGAGTTCTCGTATTTGCGGAATACTCCGTATACTGTTGAAGCGCTATTTGCTGTCCAGGGAACTCTTCCCGATGTGATGACTGTGTTATTATTTGAGTCAATGTCGCTTGATTGTGTTGCTACTGTTATGTTCCATTTGTTTTGGAGGTATGTTTCAACTGTTGTTCTTTCTGTTGTTGATAGGTTTTTGGCATAAACAATAATTTCTGCTATGTCGCCTTGAAAATTACTCCCGGCGAAACCCGGATACCCTACCGATGAATATATTAATGAAGTATCTGTCGTATACGCATCTGTATTTGGAAGAGTGTTTGTTGTACCGGCGACGGCGGTACCAGTTATATACAAGTCGGCACTGGCTGTGTTTGTTAGTGAATATATTAGCGGATCTGTTGTCCATCCGATTGAATTATGCCTGAACTGACTTTGGTTATCTCCAAAAAATATTCTATTGCCACCAGAAGCACCATTGTGATCATAAATTATCCAACTTGTTTTTGTGGATTGAAAAGAAAAAGTAGATTGCAGACCCCAAGCAAGCACACTATCGGGGGTTGAATCCGATGGAACGGACGGATAGTACTTTAAAACATAAAATACAGTCATTTCATCATTTGTTGCTGCTGGAGTGATTTGTGTAATAGAACCAGATCCCTTCAAGTAATCATCAGATCCATCAAACCTAACAACCGGTTTACCATTCACTTCACTCGCAACGAGCAAAGGTTGACTGCTCGCCGCCGACTGACCATAATCAAAAAGACCAGCAAACTCTGTTGACTTATTCCTCCACTCTGAGATGTTTGTTCCGCTGACTGTCATTGATGAAGCATCAGCAGCATCCAACCATAGAGAGCAGGAAGGAATGGTTGTTGGGTACCAAGGGACACCGACCGCTCCTGTGAGGTCCAAGTGTCCAGTCTTTCCAGATAGACTTGGTAGATTGTTAAGTCCAAATCCTTCTGTACTTAGATGATGTGGATACTGTAATGAAGTCTCTTGCACAGGATCGCTGCTGTTACGTGATTTGTCTTCAACCCTGTATACCTCATTACCTGGATCAGAACCAGTTGTTTTTACTTTTGTTGTATCGGTGAAGTCTGCCCAAAGAGAACAGTTGTCTTGCACTTCGGAGAAAAAGGATTGTGTTGGGTAAGCAGTTAGATTGTTGTCTGATGTTAAGTCGCTTGATTGAGTTGCGACTGTTATGCTCCATTTATTTTGGAGGTATGTTTCAACTGTTGAGCGCTCTGCTGCTGATAGTTCTTTGGCATAACAAATAATCTCTGCTATGTCACCGCCAAACGGATTCGCCCAAGTATCGTCATCGGCAGCTTTGCCTATTCTAGAATAAATGTAATCATCTGAGGATGGGTATAAACTCGCTAATGGCAAATTAAGGGTTTGCACGAGCGCATTTTCTCCATTAATATGGTATTGTGGACTAGATCCAGTGACAGTTGCTGCGTGAACAGATGCTGATAATGTTAATCCTATACTTGTTCTTAACATTCCATACAGGGTTGATCTGGCCTGGAATGTCATTCCATATCCCGATACTACACCATTCCAATCAATCAAACGGGTTGTGTGAAGGTTATTGCCATTATGATCATAGTTAGCATCTAATCCCATAATGAATGGCACTCTATAACTTGATTGAAGGGACGGATAGCTTCTTATAGCAATAAAAAAGGTCAACACATCGTCTGATGCAGCAGGGCTTCGTAAATCGGTGCTACCAGATCCAAATAGAAAATCATCAGATCCATCAAACCTAACAACTGCCCTATCATTAACTGCTCCGGCAACAAACAGTGGTTGATAAGAAGCATTATCTTGCTTGTAATCAAATAAGTTAGGAAACTCTGTTGATTTATTTCTCCATTCTGAAATATTTGTTCCACTTACGGTCATTGAAGAAGCATCATCAGCATCCAACCATAGAGAGCAGGAGGGAATACTTGTCGGATACCAAGGTACACCATAGGATATAGATGAAGTTGTTACAGTTACAGCAGAATTGGGATCAACCGCTTTATTATTCTGCGATCCCAACTCTTCTGCTTGTAGTGTACCTGATACGTGTCTTTGGGCATTGATCTTTGCCATCTCATTTCCTATGTAATACGGTTAACGTAACCGGAAATCATAACGACTGAACCGGTTGAAGCGAAGGCACGAACTGGATTGCCCGAACCACTTATAATTAGTCCTGGGACAACTAATGTTAATCCCGATTTACTTGGAACACTTAGAGTGATTTTATCATCTGGACTAGTTGTTCCACCGTACTCTACGGTCAAATCAACTGCTACTGTATCTTGATTTGTTGCGTAAAGCCATATTTCGTCTGTACCGGTTGAATCCGGTGTGTGTATTGCTGTACCAGGAGTTGCCGTGGCAGCAACTTTTATTTGCTTACCGTCTGTACTCCCTGATAAAAATTGTTTGCTAAAAGTTGCCATATTCCTCTCCTATCCGAATACCTGTACTGCTAAAATTGTTTGGTCACTATCAGCAGCAGATCCGCCACCAGCAGAAATGCCTGTTAGGTTTGAACCATCACCGTGAAAAGTTGAAGCAGATACGTGAGTTGATGCTGTTAATGTGTTGACAGTTGCTGTTGTATATTCTAATGCCGACCCAGATATTGATGCTGTTAAAGTTGTGCCATTGAATGTTAAGTTGGATGATCCACCAAAGTTGCCGCCATTATTGAACTGTATTTGTGTATTGGATCCACCAGGAGTTCCACTACCAGAGATACCCGTTAAGTTTGAACCATCTCCAAAGTATAAAGAAGCAGACATATGTACAGAGGCAGATACTCTCTGTGTTGTTAGACTTGTTCCATCAAATGTAAGGTTTGATGAAGCGCCAAAGTCGCCACTGTTGTTGAACTGTATTTGTGTATTGGACCCACCAGGAGTTCCACTGCCAGAAATACCGGTTAAGTTTGAACCATCACCATAAAATGTTGATGCCGATACGTGTGTTGACGCTGTAAGTGTATTAACAGTTGCTGTTGTGTATTCTAATGCCGAACCAGAGATGGATGCCGTTAAGGTTGTACCATCAAAGGTCAAGTTAGATGATCCACCGAAGTTGCCACTGTTATTGAACTGTACTTGCGTGTTTGATCCACCGGGTGTTCCACCACCGCTACCAGAAATGCCGGTTAGGTTAGAACCGTCACCGTAGAATACAGAAGCAGATACGTGACCTGATGCTGTCAAAGTATTGACAGTTCCTGCTGTATACTCCAATGAAGATCCAGAGATGGATGCTGTTAGCGTAGTGCCGTCAAACGTAAGATTTGATGATCCGGCGAACGAACCTCCGTTATTATACTGAACTTGCGTTGTGGAGCCTCCTGGGGACCCTCCTACGCCTGTTAATCCTGACCCGTCTCCCACGAAAGAACCTGAGAAGGAACCAGAAGCATTTTTGGCACCGTGGACATAGAGAACATTTCCCATATATCCGTGACTGCTACATTGATAATAGAGTGCGGGTGGAGTATTTTCAGTTATTAATATCTGTGCGTAATCTCCGCTACTTCCACCAGATCCATTAGTTGTTACGTTTGTTGTGTAGGCAGTGGTTTTGGCAGCATCTAAATAAAATCTAAATGGATGTCCACTGTTGCTTGAATCGTCTTGTGTAAATCTATAAGTCTTTCCAACGTATACGTCCAAGTATGGGGATTCAAATCCATTTAGGCGGTATCCGCTTGATGAACCTTGTCCATTGTACCTATGATCGGATGTTTTTGCTACCACCGTAACGGGTATTGCTACGTAGTTTGCTCTGTGGAGTTCACCTTTGGAATCGGCAACCATTGTACCAGATACGTTTAGGGTACCTGTAATACCGACGCTTGAACCGTCAAATACAAAGTTCGCAGATCCGTTAAATCCACCGGCACCATTATTTGTTTGAACTTGATTTACGGCACCGCCAGGAACACCAGAACCGGAAATACCGGTTAGTCCAGAACCATCGCCAACGAAAGCGCTCGCTGAAATAGTTCCTGAGTAATGTCCTCTACTTGGTACGTATCTATTATTGAAGCCCATTCATTCTTATTCCCTATTCAGTCAATCCAGAACCTGTGAGTGTCGGCATTTCTGCGGACTCAATGCTCGTAACCTCAGCAAAAAGTTCATAACTGGCATTATCTGTACCAGATGCGTTTGAGACATAAATCTCTTTACACTTAATGTTGAAAGTCACAGCATCTCCACTGACTGGTAGGGAAATATAATGACCACCAGTATAAACATTGCCAGAACTCTTTGAGTTAAAATGAACTCTGATTTCTGGTGCTGCCCTATTGATAACTGTGATTGATTTGACAACTCGTGGAAAATCTATTTTTTGTTCCACTCCGTCATCTAAATTTGTTGATCCCGTAACATACGGGTATCCAGAAACTTGAAAGCTTCCTACGTGTCCTATTCCTGGTTTTACTGTTATGGCCATTTTTAAACCCTACCTTCTGTCTAATAAATAGTTTGTGGAATGTAAAATATCACGGCAGACTACCACAAATTATGTGTTGTGGTGGTCTGGCGGTCCTTATACTATCTTTGATGTTGTTTGCTGAGTCTTCAACCTGTTTTACAACCTCTTTTTGGAGTTCTGCATTTGACAGGTATACTTTTTGTATCTCTTTATCTATAAAAGCATTTTGCTCTTCTTTATTCTTGTTCATTGAGTTGGATAAAAGCATTACTTTTTCTTGTAATGGGAGCAAGTATTTTGCCAATACATCCAACGAGTGTCCTTTTATTTTCTCTTCAATCTTTTCTAAATAAATTATTTCTTTTTCTTTGTCCATTTCTTGGAGCAAAGTTTCTGCTACTACTATTTTTGTATTAAGTGTGTGTGTCTGTACCGATAGGAACTCAATCTGGTCTTTAAGAGTGTCGCACTCTTTCTGTATTGAGGAGATGTGGAATTCTTTTTCTTCCATTAAGTAAGAGTGTGCCTCTTGTACATTTCTATAATCTCTTTTATTTTGTTCTTTAACTTCTTTGATTTGTTGGTTTTTAAAAAAACCACATAGCAGTACACCGATGGTTATACCACCCAAAGACGAAATAGGGTCAATCATTTTTTATCCTTTTTGAGAGATTCTAATACTTTTTTTCTACGACGACGTGCTTTTCTTGCTTTGTCGGAAGGTTTCTCATAGAACATACGGTCTCTGACCTCTTCTAGAATACCTTCTCTGCGAACCTTTTTGCTAAATCTTTTGATTAATCTGTCCGTTGGTTCGTTTCTTCGTGCTTTAACGTTTACTAATGTTGCCATTATCTTTCCTTTTTTGCTTTTGCTAGTGCTCCCCAAGAACCCATACCTGGGATTGAAGTAATATCAACTCCTGGATCTCTTGGGTGACTTCCTGCTAATGGCGATTTAGTATCACCACCGGAGACCATTGGTTCGGTGTTCTCAAATAAATCAACTCCACCGAAAGATTCTTTACCGATGGCTTCTAACATTCTCTTTCTTGATTCTGCTATCTTCTTGTTGACTTCATCTCTGGAACGGGATGTGAGAGCAGGTTTGCTTTGAGTCTTCTGCTCTACAATGGGAGTACCGACGCCCTTAACAACTTCTGATACTATATTTGACAAAACCCCTTCTTCAAAAATAACTTCTTTGATGCAATCTTTAATCAGGGGTTTTAAAATCTTTTTTAATTCTTCTTTTTTCATTAGTCATCCAATATTTCGTTCAAGCGACGGTTAATTCTATCTTTCTTTCCAAAGATTTCATTAATGGGTTGCTTGTTTTCTGTTAAATTCATAAAGGCACCGGGAGTTGAAGGGTCACTAACAATGTCAAAACAAATCAATTGAAAGTCTTCTTCCACAACTGTTCTTCCAGCACTCTCTCTTACGGAACCTAATCCACGAGAAGAGATGCCACACTGTACACCGCTCTTAACCAATTCTTTAAGAATGTTACCTGATGGGGTGCTGAGTACTTTAATCTTACCCATAACTGCTGTACCGTCCATCCAAATCTCTGTCACAAGGTGAGAGACGTTTTGAAGGTTAATAACGGAAGACTCTGGGTGATCTAACTCTCCCAAAGCACGGTTTTCTTCAACAAACTTTTGATAGTTTTTAATTTCTCTTTCAAGAATTTTAACCGGATACACACGTCCGTTACCATTTTGAACATCTGCTTCTTGAAGTTTACCTGAGAGAAAGATTACTCCCTCTTCGCGAACTTGTCGCTTCTCTTCTTCTGTTAGTAGATCTTTACAGATACCACCATCACGCAAAGCAAAATACTCTCTTAATACGTATTGTTTTTTCATTTATCCTTCCTCACGGATGCGGTCTAAAACCGCACGGGTCTACACCCACCTTTACAAAGGCGGGGGGGTTGAAGCATCCAACGATTACTAAACCAAAAATTAAGTGCGTTTGACATTTATCCCTTCATCTCCAAAAGTTTGACCGAAAACATAACTTGTTCCCGAACTCAACCATCCACAAATTAAAAAATTTGCTAATGTCTGGTCAAATGTAAATAGTTCGGTGTAGGGGGAAATTCCGCATAAGAGAACGCCAACCCAGAAACCCATACACATAGTACAATGAAAAAGTCCTCCGAGGACTTCGTGCTTGGGTCTTATCTTGTTAAAAATTGATCCGTATACAAGTATTTGCGTCAACCCGGCGGCAGACAGCACAAACCAAATAAATTCCATATTACAACCTATAAATTAAACCGTATGGTTTATAGTTGGGATCGATAGAACCTTTCTTCTCTGCGTGAGGTACTTCTCCAAGTTCTGTTGAATCTTCGTCACTTGGCTCTGTATAAAGTTCTTCAACCTCGTCACTATACGCCAAGGCATCTTTTATTGATTGTATCTCATCTTTGAGGAAATTGTAAACACAAAGAAATAAAATTTGTATTGTATCTTGTTCATCGTTGATTGGGTAAGTTGCTTCCAAAGAACCGTGAACATTACCACCCTGTACTGTGTCGGGTAGTACGACACCTCTGCGAGTAAGATGATTAAAGAACTTATCCTGTGAAGAATAAGGATCCACATTAGAGTTTTTGCGGGAAAAAGTGACAATCTTATTCTTCTTTGGTAGAATTACTATGTCGTATAGTGGGTGATCATAAATCATATAATCTCCACCAAGTGTTTTACGAACCTTCATATACGCTTTGATGGGTTCTTTGATTGCCATCTTGACTCCTACTGAGTCTTTACGAATAAAAAGTTTAATTGCCTCTTTAATATCCATTAGTCTTTGATCTCCTTTACCAGAGACTGAATGCTCATTACTTTTTTGAGCATCTTTTCATTGATAAACTGACCTTTAAATCCGTCAATAACATCAACAATCTTTTTTGTTTTGGCAGATAGTGTTTCGTCTGCTTTGATTTCTGCTTCGTTTAGAGAACTTTTTATTTCTTCTCTTAGTCTTCCAAGTTCTTCGTTTAGGAATACTTTTAGTTCTAAACCGTTGTCTTGGAAAGATGAAATAAACTTTGACAGTAGTTCTTTTTGTTCTTCTAGTAGTTCGCCATATGCTGAGTTGAAGTTCTTTGCGAACATTTTGAGTTCAGCATTGTTCAGTTTCATTTCTTTTTCTTTTTGTTCTACTCGCAAAGAAACCATATGATTTAGGATCTGTGTTTCAAGGAGGACCTTTGTCTTAATAGGAACTCGCTCACTGAAAATTTGAGCAATGCTGGCGATATTCTTGTAGTTTGGTACAAAGTTTGTGAATACGCTGTTACCGATAGACTTATTAACCTTAGAAACTAACTTTGATTGTGCTTGGAACACTGAACCTTTATCAAGTGTGGAATAAACCCTCTTTACTTCGCTCAGAACACGCTCTGCCTCTTGTTTACTAATATTAGTAGTTTGGTATAGACTCTTGTATAAATCAAGCTCCTGCGCCAATACAGTGCCCTTCTTGAAGAATTCTTTTAGCAGTCCTGTAATCTCTGCTGATTTCTCTGTATTTTCCTTGATGGAAGATTTGGTCAACTCACGAACCAAAGACTCAAAGAGAAAAGCAGTGTTTCTTCGTTTATTGTGTTTCATTATCTTTTTTCCTTTCCAAGCTTTCAATTAACTGCTTGATTTCAATGTTCGATTCAAAGATTTTTTCTTCAATATCGGCGTTATAATTAGTTTTCTGTTCACTAATCCCCTTAGCAAGACTTTTTAAAGAATGGTAACCGGGATGGGTTGCTCTTCTACCGAACTGATCTGGTCCACCCTTGGCAGTTAGATGACGCTTTCTGGCACCCATATCCCTCTTATCTGTAGATACTGGTTCATACCATCCGTGTGATTTAGCAGTTGTTGTCTTCTTTTTCCCGTGACGGTCCTTCTTAACTGTTCTAGTAGGTTCATCACGCTTACCAGGGGCAGTATCAGGTGGGGTTGCTAGTAACACTCCCTCTCCTTCATCTCCACCACCTGCTGGTTCTGCTGGCGCTTCTGCTGCGGGTTCTTCTGCTCCTCCACCAAGATCTCCAAGGTCTAGGTCTAAGTCTCCTCCACCTTCTTCTCCACCAAGGTCAAGTCCACCCGCTTCAAGTGCTCCAGCAGCCTCTGCGGTTACTTCAGCTATTTTAGATACACTGGCATCTACCTTGGCATCATAAAACCTTTCTCTCTGGTTTCTTAGAAATTCTTCTTCGGAGATGTCTAGAATGTTTTTGGCAATCCAACTCTTGCTGAAAAACTTCTCTGATGCGATGGATGCTAAATCTAGTTTCGTTCTCCATTGTTCAAGTTCTTGAAGTTGAGCAATCTTTGAAGGGTTGTGTAGTCTCAACTTGAAACACATCAAGTCTTCACTGCGATATCCCAAGGTATAAAGGTGAACAACTGCTACCTTTTCTAGTTCTGAAACGATAGAGCGTTGCAGGCGTTGGATGGTCCTGGCGAAGCGAATGTCTTTTTGTGCGAGTGTTGCCTTGTCTTCATCTCCACCTTCTGCTCGTGAGAGATAGGAAGCGGGGATTTTGATTGCTGAGAAGAGTTTATCTCTCAGATACTTAACGTCTTCGATATCATTTGCTCTCGCTGTACCGGCAATAGTGTCAATCCTTGTGCCGCTTTGACCGCCACGTACAGGAATGTAGTAATCTTCTTCAATGGAAGCAGGATTATAGCGAAGGTCTACTTGTCCTGTCATAGGATCAACGACTTGGTGACGTTTCATCTGTGTCATTGCCTTCTGCATAAACTGTTCTACTTCTTCTGGTGGAATGCCGCCCACATCGATGTAAAAAACACGACGATCGGGTGCTCTAACGATACGATATGCCATCATAGCGTCTTCTAGAAGGGTTAATTGACGCCAAATTCTTCTTGCCGGGTCTAAAACACTGGTACCATAGGGGGCAAATTTGTCGTTTCCAAGCACTCTAAAATGGGCAATTTGCCAGTTTTCAAGGGTCATTCCGGCAGAATTCCACTGATATTGAACATAGTTGGGGTTGGTGGGGTCTTGTCCTTCCAAACGCTCAACTTCCGATGGTGGAAGGCCAATAGCACTCTTAACACCATTTGTCTCGTGTAGATCCAGGTACAGAAAGAAGTCTCCGTACTTTGCCATCGTTCTTGCCCAACCATAAAGGTTGAACTCGATGTTGAGAATCTGATAGAACAGGTTCTGTAGTGTTATTTTTATTTCTTCGTTGGGGCAATCAATGCGAAGTAGTTCTCCGTACTCTGAGTGAGTTGTGATTTCATCGGCGTAAATGTCCAAGGCACTTGCCAGTTCTGGACTAAACTCCATTTGATCAAAGTCAGAGTATCGTTCTGTTCTGTTTTGCTGTGCCATAATACCTGTGACTATCTGGTCGTAAGCATTGTAAGACTTTTTCTTGAACTGTTGCCCAGAAGCAGACCTAAATGTGCTCGCATACTTATCAATTTTTTCTTTTGGTAGTCTGCGGATCTGTTGCTGTCGATAGTTGATCAACGGACCTGAAAATAGTCTTGTCAATCTTTTGAAAAGATTTGAATTTGGATTTCTTGGATTTCTGTCTGCCATAGTTTTTAACTCACTTTATGTAAAACGGTAGGTTTGTTATATTAACGCTTCCTGCTTTGTTCATTCTATCATGCTTGTTGGGTTTTTTGTACCCCTGCATTCCCTTTATTTTGGAATCGAATGAAGTTCTGGATGTCATAATCGAACCTAACATTGCCTTTTTGTACTCTGCTTCGTAGCCAGAAGAAACAATAACTGTATCCCTGACCCAACAAGCAATTGCGACTGCCATAACTAAATCATCGTTGTATCCTCGCATTGCTTCCGCTCTGCCATTATTCCAAACAAATGTTTTCAGTTCATTCAACAATCTAACAGAGTTTATTTTTAAAACTCTATTCCTAATTAGTTCCTCCAATTTCGCAATGATTAGTGGTCTAGTTTTAACTGTTGTTGAAAAACCTGCTGTTACAGACTTTTGATACTCTGCTAAGGATGCTTCAACGTGTTCGTGTGATACTTTGCGGGAATAATAAAGGTTGGGATGGTTCATTTCTCTTAGTTTGTCTAAAACTGACAGTCCGATTGAGTTATTCTCAACGACTGTTAAGCATCCACCGTATTCCATACTACTCTCAAAGATGAGAGGTGCAAACATATCTATGGGTAACTTGCCACAGTACTCTGCCACAATCTCCATTGTATCGCTGTTTATGATGTGAAATGTAGAGTTGTCTCCACCATCACCCCTGGCAACATCTGCTACGAGGAAGTATTTATTTTTTGGTTCATATCTCTCCCAGATCCATAGGTTTCTGTCAAATCCTGTTTTGTACTCTGGGTCTTTTATAACTTCTGTTAATCTTTTTAAATCTTTACCGGATAAAAGAGTATCACCCGACATATTAAAACTACACTGGAGTTCTTGGGCGACTTCTCTTGGAGCCATATTACGACTTTCTTTTTCAAACCAATCCTGATCTCTTTCTGGGTGTACATCCCACGGTAGTTTGATTGGATTAAAATCATTTATCTCTTGTTCTGCTTCACTATACAGTTTGTGAAACATATTACCAACACCACGAGGTGTTGAGGCGATGATACAGTTACCACCGGTTGAAAGCGTTGGTAGCAGACCTGCCCACAGTTCTTCCATATTTTCTACAAATGCTGCTTCATCAACAACCAACAAAGAAAGTGCTTCTGAACGACCAGCATCGCCAGAAGTAGAGATTGCTTTGACGTGAGAACCGTTACTGAGTTCAAATGAGTTTCTATTATCGACATTAATCTTGGCAATCATCATCCATTCTGGGATGGATTTCATTGCGAGTTTTACTTTTTTGACTAAGTTTGCGGCAGTATTGAGTTTTGTTGCCATCACCACAACGTTCTTATTACGATGGAAAAGCATTAACCAAGTTATATAACCAGCAACAGTGGTAGAAATACCAAGTTGGCGTGCTTTTAAAATAACGTTATAGCGGTAGTCTCTAAAATCCTTAACTACATCTTCTTGGAAGGGGAATAACTTGAAAGGGATTAGACCTTTCATTGGGTGAGAGATTCTCACATAGTTATTGATGAAGTATACGGGATTTTTGCCACACTTAATAAGTTCTTTTTTGATATCTTCTTTGGTTAAAATGTGGTTCATGCATCATTTTCTTTTTTACTTTTTGGTCTGTGCGAGGAAGTTTTTGATGTTCTCGGACAATGATTTTTTCTCAGGCTCCACAGATTCCACACCTGCATGACCAATCTCATACATCTTGGTTGATTGGACCCAGTTACGAATGCTGGACATACGTTGGATCAGTGAATCGGCTTCGCCCATATCTTTTAGTTTACAGGACTTGCCTGTAACTTTTTTGTATTCTTTTTTAATAAACGCTAAGATGTCTGCAAACATTGATTCCATTTCGTCTTCAAAGTTCTTTGGACCTTTCTTGTGGATGTCTTTTAAACTCACTTCACCGTGATAAGAGACAATCATCTTGTTTCCGTGGAAGCGTACTTTAAAACCGTCCATCATTCTTTTGTCGTTGATGTAGTTTCCTTTCTCACGGTTGAGTCCAACTTCAATACGATTACCTTCACTATCGTGTCCATCGTATGCGTTTGAGGCAGCTTGTGCCAATCCTCTAATGATATGTAAAATGTTATTTTCTTCCATTTTCTGGTCTCCAACCTGTTTTCCAGCGTTCTTCTCTTTCTTCAACATATTCGACGTAACAATTGAAACAGCAATCAAACTTATTCATATAAACATCATCTTTGCTTTTGAAAGAGTATTTTTCACAAACAGGGCAAACTCTGTTAGTGTCTTTCATAAATAGTTTCTTACTAACAAAAAATCCGTTCTTTTCTACTTTCTCTTCGTAGACTGCTTTTTCTTCTTTCTTTTGTCCAGCCTCTTTCAATTGTTCGAGATATTCTTTTTCTTTTTCCTCATCCCAACCTTGCGAAGGGTTCTGGATTGCTTCGTCTCCATATTTCTTGGAAATCGCCTGTTCGACCTTAGCAATGTAGTTTAAATCTTTTTTTGGTTTCATTTTTGTATCTTTACTGCTGCGTAGAAAATCAATACAGAGAGTGCCACTCCTGACACAACTCCACCAATATAAATCAACTCTCGGTAGTTACCACCATTCTCTGTGGCGATCTTAGTGAGACGGTTTATTTCTTGATCCTTTATCTTCATTAGGGATTCGTATTTATTTTTTGTAGCGTCAAGAGATACTACGGCAGAGTTAACTGCTAAATCACATCTTGTCTTCTCTCTATTCTTGGCGTGTTTGATAGACAATTCGCATTCTAATTCCGCACTCTCTCTGGATGCTGACATCTGGG
>MDTB01114303.1_pt1 | contig 32203 bp, 34 predicted proteins | sample 811161 | NCBI WGS metagenome assembly MDTB01 (sample SAMN05326650, study PRJNA326480) | marine metagenome | isolation source: seawater | place: Mediterranean Sea | collected 2009 | reverse complement strand
TTGATATAAAAGGAATTGGTCCCTGGAGTATAAAAATGTTTATGATTTTTTGTTTAAACAGACCAGATATTTTCTCTTCAGACGATATTGGCCTGCTTAAAGCTATGGGCTTAAATTATTTTAATGATAAAAGACCAACTAAAAATGAAGCTGAAAAATTTTCATTAAAATGGAAACCATGGCGAACTATTGCCAGCTGGTATCTTTGGAGAAGTATAGACCCTGAAGTTGTTTTATATTAAATAAATTTAGGCCATATATTGGTTAAGGAAAATATTTTTTCTAAATAAGCTGAAATTAAAAAACATGTTTTATCTTCATAAATGGGAGCCACAACCTGAATTCCGATTGGTAATCCAGATTTTGAAAAGCCACAATTAATTGTAGATGATGGGTTTTTTGTTAAGTTAAAAGGGTAAGTAAAAGGTGTCCAACTAAACAAATCTTTGTCATTAAAATTTTTTGGTATTACTTCACTATGATCAAAAGGTAAAACAGGCATCGTTGGGCCAATCAGTACATCAAAATGTTCAAATAAATAAGACAGATAAGATGAATTTTCAGCTCTCTTTGCTTCAGCGTTTAAAAAGTCAAAAACAGAAAATTTATTTCCTTCATCAATGAAATGTAAAAAATTTTTGTCTATTTTATGTAACTCTTCTTTATTAATTTTTTTTGATAGATTAGCAGCGCCTATATACCAAATAGTTTTAAAAATATCTGCTGGATTGTTAGGCCAGCAAATTTTACTACTCATATCTAATAATAGCCCTTTTTTTTTTTATCTCACTTAAAATATCTTCAAAAACTAAGTTAATTTCATTATCCAAAGAAATTTCATTAAAAAATTTTTTCATGCCCCAATGCTTAAAAACACCAATTCTCATATTTCTTATATTGTCAAAATTAATTTCACTGTAGTTTATATTTTCATTAGGCAAAGAATACCAATCATCTTTGTCTGACGAAGCTATCACATTCATTAATAATGCTCCATCTTCAACCGTTCGTGAAATAGGTCCAATATTTGCTACTGTTCCAAAAGGAGATATGGGATAAGCGGGTACTCTTCCAAAAGTTGGTTTATGCCCAAATAAACCACAGAAGCTACAAGGTATTCTAACTGATCCACCTCCATCAGTTCCTAATGATAAAGGACCTAAACCAGCTGCTACTGCTGCTGCTGATCCTCCTGAACTACCTCCTGCATTAAGATCAGTATTCCAAGGATTTAATGTAGATCCATACCTTATACTTTGTGTAGTACCTTTGTGTCCAAACTCAGGAGTTGTAGTTTTACCTAAAATTATTGCTCCTTTATCTAAAACTTTTTTAACAACTGGGGCATTCTTATCACTTGATATAGGTAAGCTTTCGACAAATGAACCTCTTCTTGTATGATAATCTTTTGTTATTAATAAATCTTTTATGCTGATTGGTATTCCATCTAAAGCGCCTTTAATCTCTCCTGTCATCCAACGCTTAGAAGAAAGCTTTGCTTGTTGTAATATTTTTTCTTTATCATAATCTACAAAAGCATTAAATTTTTGGTTTTTTTTATCTAATTGATCAATTATATTTAATACTACTTCTGTGGGGTTTGTCTTTTTTCTTTGATATAATCTAATTAAATTTTTTGCTGTTAACTTAAATAATTCGTTTTTCATATTTATATTTTAATTTTTATTAATATGATTACAATATATATTTCTAAGAAAGGTAATTAAAATGCGGCAATTTATTGACTTTTATATGGTCACTATCTCTCCATGGTGTCATCTCAGTCTCGGTAGATTGAAATTATTAAAAGATAATTATAATATTGGAATAAATATTAAGCCTATAGATATCTTTTCCATATTTAAAAAGTACGAGACAAAGACTGTTAAAGATAGGCCATTACCAGTTCAAAAAAATAGATTAAATGAAATAAAAAGATGGAGCCAATATTTAAAAATTGACATTAATGAGAAACCTAAATATCACCCCGTAAACCCTGAAATGTCATCTAAGGTGATAATTGCTTCTACTCTATTTGATAAAAACTTTGAAAAAACCTTTTCTATCACACAAAAAATTTGTGAAGCTATCTGGGTGAAAAACTTAGATGTATCAGATAAAATAACTTTAAAAAATATCTGTAGTCATTTTGATGTGCATCAAAAAGTTATAAACGCATATAATGATGATTTAGAAGTTGTCGAGTTATATAAAAATAATACTCTAGAGGCAGAGCAAAATAATGTTTTTGGGGTGCCTTCTTTCGTATATCAAAATGAATTATACTTTGGTCAAGATAGAATGTTTATGCTAGAGCAGTCTGTTAAAAAAATAAAATGAAGTCTTTTTTTTTAATTTTTTTTTTCTTTGTGTTCTTAAATACCGTTAATGCCAAGAATATAATTTTTGGGACATCTGGAATTGCAAAAGTTGGTAAAGCATGTTTTGCAAGTATAGTTATAAAAGATGAAACTGACCTTAATATTCAAGAATTACAATTAAATATTTTTTCTACAGATGAGAACCAAAAATTAGTAGGCAGATCAAATATAATATTTGAAAGATTAAATAAAAATCAACCTTATGTGACTAGCGTGCCAGTCGAATTAGAAAATAAAGAAGATTGTCAAGCTATCAAAAACGTCAAAATTCATGTAAAAAGTTGCATCACTGATAAAAAAGTTAATCAAAAGTGTAAAAGTTTTTTAAAAATTAAAAAAAATTTAAAAAACAGTTTTGTAGTAAATACTACCATTATTGAGGATTCTTCTTTTTTTAATACTGATCATACCAAATTATATTTAAAAGAATTTGGTATTTTTCTAAAGAAGTTAAATTCTGATTATGCTCGTAGATACAAAATTAAAAATAATACTAGGGGTTTACTTGTAGTAGGAGTAAATAATTCTAGTACTTTTATTGAAGGAGATTTAATCACAGAGGTAGAAATGACAAAAATCACAAATATTTCTCAACTCAAGAAGCAGTTGACTAAAATTTTTGATAATAAAAAACAACATATTTTAATCAATTTTATTAGAGATAATAATGAAAAACTGGTTGCAGTGAAACTAAATTAGGTTAAATGTTATTCTATGAATAAAGAAAAAAAACAAATTTATAAATTTTTAAATAACATAGAAACTCCAAATGATGTAAAAAAATTAACTAATAAAGAATTAGAATTATTATGTAATGAAGTACGTTCGTTCATGATTGATAATGTATCTAAAACAGGTGGTCATCTAGGTGCTGGTTTAGGAGTAGTTGAGCTAACTATAGCATTACACTATATATTTAAGACTCCAAATGATCAATTAATTTGGGATGTTGGTCATCAAACATATCCTCATAAAATTTTAACTAAAAGAAAAAATATGATGCATACTTTAAGACAAGGAAAAGGGTTATCTGGTTTCACAAAAAGATCAGAGAGTATTTACGATCCCTTTGGTGCGGCTCATGCGTCTACATCAATTTCTGCAGCTTTAGGAATATTAGTTGGTTCAAAAATAAGAAAAAAAAATAAAAAAGTTGTGGCAGTAATTGGTGATGGAGCTATGACAGCTGGTATGGCATATGAGGCTTTAAATAATGCAGGTGCTATGAAATATCCTCTAATAGTTATTCTAAATGACAATGATATGTCAATTGCTCCCCCTGTAGGAGCCATGAGCGCTTATTTATCAAAATTAATATCATCTGGTCCATACAGGGGTTTAAGAAACGCTGCCAGTCAATTAGCAAAAAGGTTTCCGAAAAAAATAGCACTAACTGCTAAAAAAGCAGAAGAATATGCTAGAGGTTTTTTTACTGGAGGAACATTATTTGAAGAACTCGGTTTTTATTATATTGGACCTATTGATGGACATAATTTAAACCATTTATTACCAATTTTAAAAAATGCTAGAGATCATTCTAAAAAAGGACCTGTACTAATTCACGTTGTAACAAAAAAAGGTAAAGGCTATATGCCTGCAGAAAAATCAAATGATAAATTTCATGGGGTGGGAAAATTTAATATTTTAACAGGAAAGCAAAATAAAGCAGAGAGCAATCAATCTTATACAAAAGTATTTGCTGAAAATCTAATAAAAATAGCTAAAAATGACAAAAAAATTTGTGCTATTACTGCTGCTATGCCATCCGGTACAGGTCTAGATATATTCATGAAAAAATATCCAACTAGGACATTTGATGTTGGAATAGCTGAACAGCATGCAATTACTTTTGCAGCGGGACTAGCATGTGAAGGGATGAAACCTTTTGCGGCTATTTATTCAACCTTTTTACAAAGAGCTTATGACCAAGTAGTTCACGATGTGGCAATTCAAAATTTACCAGTTAGATTCGCAATTGATAGAGCAGGACTTGTAGGAGCCGATGGAGCTACTCATGCAGGATCATTTGATATAGCATTTTTATCAAATCTACCGAATTTTATTACGATGGCAGCTTCTGATGATTTAGAGTTAGCAAGAATGATTCGTACTTGCGCAGATATAAATCATGCACCTTCAGCATTCAGATATCCTAGGGGATCAGGTCTTGGTATAGAAATAAAATACCCAATTAAAAAATTAGCTATAGGAAAAGGGAAAATTATTCAAGAAGGTAATGATATTGCTATTATTTCTTATGGGGCAAGGTTACAAGAAGTTAAATTAGCGTCAAAAAAACTAAAAGAATATAAAATTTCTACTACTATTGCTGATGCAAGATTTTGTAAACCCTTAGATAAAAAACTAATAATAGAGCTTTGCAAAAACCATAAACTATTAGTTACTATTGAAGAGGGTTCTATAGGTGGATTTGGCAGTCACGTGTTAAACTTTTTAATAAATGAATATAATATTTTATTACATAAAACTTTAATTGATTGTATTTATTTACCAGATAAATTTATTGATCATGATACACCATATAATATGTATAATGTTGCAAATATGAACAGTGAAGGAATAATAAATAGAGTTTTAAGAAAATTAAATATTAAGAAAAATTTAATAAAGGTTTAAAAATTGTTTTTTCTTCTACTCCATCCAAGGTTTTAATATTAACTAATTTGTAAGAATTTTTAAAAAAATCTATCGTTTCTGTGATTAGTATCTCAGGTGATGATGCTCCTGCAGTAATACCAACATTTTTAACTTCATTGAGCCATTCTTTTTTAATTTCTTCTGCGCTTGAAATTCTATAGACTCTAACGTGATTTTTTTCTACAATTTCAGATAAACGCTTAGTGTTTGAAGAGTTTTCAGATCCAATTACTAAAACTAAATCACATTTTTGAGCTAAATCATATGCAGCCTCTTGTCTATTTTGAGTAGCATAACATATGTCATCTAATTCAGGTCCTTCAATATTTGGAAATTTATTTTTTAGTATCTTGATAATATTTTGAGTATCATTTATAGAAAGAGTAGTTTGAGTTACATAAGCTACCTTTTTTTTTTCATCAAATTGCAAAGCCATAGCATCTTTCTCATTTTGCACTAAAATCAACTCTTGTGGAACTTGACCTTGTATTCCAACTACTTCTGGATGGTCTTTATGACCAATAAGTATAATTTTATAATCTTTATTGTAATACCTTTCTGTTTGTTTATGGACTTTACTAACTAAAGGACAAGTCGCATCTAAAGTTAAATGTTTATAAGTTTTGGCTATTTTTTTAATTTCTTTAGCTACACCATGAGCGCTAAATATTACTCTAGACCCTAAAGGAATCTCCTCTAACTCTTCTACGAAAATTGCTCCTTTTTTACTTAATTGATGTACCACTCTTTTGTTGTGAACTATCTCATGTCTTACATATATAGGCGGACCATATTTTTTTAGGGCTAATTCAACTATTTCTATAGCTCTCTTAACACCAGCACAAAAACCCCTTGGAGAAGCTAGATAAATATTAATTTTGTTACTCATTTTTTTTTAAGTAATTGGGAGTCACAAAAGCATCTAAAACTCCGGTTTTTTCATCTATTTCATACCAACTTTTTATATTAAAATTCAATATTGCTAAACCTCCGGTTGGGTATAATGAGTTTGTAACATACTTCAAGTCAGGCCTACAATAAGAAATTAAAAATTTTAAAGTTTCAGATATACTAGGTTCGTGCCCTATTACTATAACATTATTCAAACTATTATCTAATAAACTTAATTCTTTAAGAATTTCTCTGTAACCACATAGATATAGTTCTTTTTTTTCATGAATTTTACTTTTCATGTTACTAAATAAGATATGTGCTGTTGTTAAAGTTCTAACTGCCGAAGAAACTAAAATATGATCTATGATAACATTATTTTTATAAAACCAATTATTTAATAATTTTGCAGATTTTTTACCATTACCATTTAGTTGCTTATCATGATCACTTTTTTCTTCTTCAAATTGATATGCTTCACAATGTCTTAATAAAAATAGTGTTTTCAATTACTACTCCATATCTTTAAAGGCACTATTTAAGTCATAAATTAAGTCATCAATATCCTCTATACCAACTGAAATTCTAACAAAGTTATCTAGAATACCAAGTTCTTTTCTTTTTTGTGGATTAATGGAACCATGTGTCATAATTGCTGGATGTTCTATTAGACTTTCTACTCCTCCTAAAGATTCTGCTAAAGAAAATATTTCACATCTTTCTAAAAAGCTTTTAGTATTTTGTAGGTTACCCTTAACGTAAAAAGATACGATACCTCCAAAGCCATCCATTTGTGATTTAGCTAAGTGGTGTTGTTCAAAACTATCTAAACCTGGATATATTACCTTATCTACAAAGGGAGAAGATTGTAAAAACTCTGCTATTTTTATTCCATTATAATTATGTTGTTTTAATCTTATAGGCAGAGTTTTTAAACCCCTTAATGCTAGAAAAGCATCAAAAGGCCCTTGAATTGCCCCAACTGAATTTTGTAAAAAACCAATTTCTTCTGCTATTTTTTTATTATTAGTAATAACTACACCACCAATCATATCAGAGTGTCCATTAAGATATTTAGTAGCTGAATGCATTACTATATCAATTTCAAACTCAAGAGGTCTTTGATTGATTGGACTAGCAAAGGTATTATCAACTACCTTAATAATGCCTTTTTTAATCTCTCCTAGTTTTTTTAAATCAACTAGGGTTAGCATAGGATTGGTAGGCGTTTCTACCCATATCATTTTAGTATTAATATTTATGAAATTATTTATATTTTCAAAATTTTTATAATTTATAAAGTTAAATTTTATACCATTTTTTTTCATTCTTACTTTTTCAAATAACCTTCTTGTTCCACCATATAAATCATCAATAGCTAAAACTTCATCACCAACTTTTAATAGAGATAATATAGTATCTGCTGCCGCCATACCTGAAGAAAAAGCATAACCGAATTCTCCACTCTCTAAATCCGCTACACATTTTTCATAAGCACTTCTTGTTGGATTTTGAGTTCTTGAATACTCGAAGCCTAAATGCTCACCAGGACTTTTTTGTATATATGTTGAGGTAGCATATATTGGCGTCATTATTGCTCCAGTTGACTTATCAGGCTCTTGTCCTGCATGAATAGCTCTAGTAGCTAGACCTTTTTTTTTTGAATTTTTAAACATTATTTTCCTTTTTTTTAAGGTACCATAAAACATCAGTTTTGTTTATAACACCATAAAAAGAATTACTTTCATAAACAAAAAGATATTTTTCTTTTTTAATCAGACTGACTATTTTTTTCAAACTAAATTGATAATCAACTTTTTTTACTTTAGTTATTCTATTTTTAATAATTGATTTAAAAGAAGTTTTGCTTACTTCTTCCAATAAGTTTTGTTCAGTTATAATACCTAATAATTTCTTCTTGTCCGATTCCACTAATATAAAATTTAGAGCATTTTCATGCATTAACTTAAATGCTAAAGAACAATTGCTATTAACATTTATTATTGGTATTGATCTAGATGAGTTTATATTTGATACAATATCTTTAAGGTTATTATTTTTCTTTTTAAAATTAAACCCTTCTTTAACTCTCCAACTTTCATTATAAATTTTTCTTAAATATTTGTCACCCGCATCACATACTAAAGTGACAACATTTTTTTTAACTTTTTGAGATTTACAAAATTTTAAAGCAGCTGCTAATAGAGTTCCTGATGAAGAACCAGCTAAGATCCCTTCATTTTGCAATAAACTGTTACAACTATTTATTGCTTCATAGTCACTGATAGAATATGCATGGTTTATTAAATTTGTATTCAATAAAGGAGGACAAAAGTCTTCCCCTATACCTTCAACAATCCACGATCCAACATTATCATTAATCTTTCCTGTTTTAATTAAATCTTTCAAAATTGAACCCTTAGGGTCTGCTAAAATCAACTCACATTTTCTATTTTTTGATTTTAAAAACTTTCCTATACCAGAAATAGTTCCGCCTGTTCCAACACCTGCTACAAATGCATCTATTTTACCATTTAATTGTCGATAAATTTCTGGACCTAAATCTCTTACATGAGAATTAACATTAGCTTTATTCGAAAATTGATTTATATAAAATGCATTTTTTTCTTTAGCTATTTTTTTTGCAATTTCTAAATAATACTCTGGATGTCCATTTATAACATCTGATCTTGCTACAATGACTTCTGCCCCTAGAGCTTTTAAATGATAAACCTTTTCAATAGTCATTTTATCAGGAACTACTATTATAACTTTATAACCTCTTTTGATTGCTATTATAGCCAATGCGATCCCTGTATTACCTGCTGTAGCCTCTACTATGGTACCACCTTTTGTTAAATGACCTTTTTTCTCAGCATTAATTATCATATTTTTTGCTGGTCTATCTTTAATTGAACCTCCTAAATTAAATGATTCTAATTTTAAATATAAATTGCATGGTCCTGTGTTCAAATTTTTTACTAACAACATTGGTGTATTCCCGATTAAATCAAGAGAATCTTTAAATATTTTCATTATTATTTCCTAACTGCTGGTGTTTCAATTTCTAATCCTTTACCTCTCCAAGTCAAATAAAGCTGTAAAGCATTATACTCTTTTGAAAATATTTTAAAAGGAATAGCTCTTGCCTGTTCATTGCAAAACTGAATTCTCCTGTGCACAGAAGCTATTTTAGACCACCTCAATAAATAAGATGGAAAACCATTAATATGACCCTGACTTACTTTTTCTGCTCTTAAATTATTTCCTACTCTATCATCATGACACTGATTACATGATAATCCCATTTGTCCTATTTTCTTAAAATATAATTCTTCTCCTATATCAAACCATTTTTTATTATCTTCATTAATTTCTATATTTTGCTTGAGCCCTTTAGATTGATAGTATAGTAATACAGATAACGCTAATAGATTTTTGCTTTCAGGTTCAAACTTTCTTGCTTTCATTTCTTTTTCTCTACAAATGTTAATTTGTTGTTCTAAATTTATAAAATTTTCTGATTTATTTACTTTAGGAAACTTTATTGCAACACCTTTCATATTTGATACTTTTCCGTGACAAGAATTGCATGATAAATCTGAAACATTTTCTTTTTTTTCCCATAAAGCCTTTCCATGCTCCACCCATATAAACCCTGGGTTCAAAAATTCATCGTCCTGAATCATCTGTGTAGAAGGTTCAGAAAAATGATACCCTGATATTAAATCTTTTGCATATAAATTGTTTAATATGCCAAAAAATAAGTATATTAAAAATAAAAAAACTTTTAGTATATAAATTTTATAATCCATATTTAACAGGCAAAATTTCGTTTCCTTTTTCATCTAAAACTTTTAGATAACCTCTTTTATAAGATGTTGTAGCATGATCATCTTTCCATTCAATTTCGATTAAACCTGATTCTTTTGCTTTTATAAAAAATGCTAAATAAGGATTGGCTGATACTCCAGAGAACCAATTCGCTTTAAATACTATTTCTCCATTATATCTTGCAATGACAGATTGAATAATTAATCTAGGGTATATGACTCCTGTTAAATTATCTCTTCTAACTCCGGTTTCCATCTGGTGCTCAGCTAGAGTTTTAATTTTGACATCTTCTCCAAATTGTACTTCTTTTTTATACTTCAACCTTCTAAGTTTTTCCATTTAAGAACATGCTCCTAACATAACATCAACGTATTTCTTGTTTACACCTATTCTTCCATCATTCATTTCAGCAATAACCATAATGAAAGAACTTGTTCTCATTCTGCATCTAAATGAAACCTCTGCAGTACCTTTCTCTGAAAAAAATTCATAAATTGCTACTTCAGGAAAAGGGTTCTCAAGAGCTAGAACGTGAACTTTTTTAGGGTAGTCATCTTTTTGCATAGTACAATTAATTCTAAAAGTAAGTGGTACTACATTACCATCCTCTGCAGTGTCTGGTACCTGTAAATCAACTAAATTATCAAGTATTTTTTTTTTACCTATTATATTTTTAATAATTCTTTGAGTTTCTTCTGGATTTGGTTCAATTCTAAAAGTTTGTCTATATGATTGAAATCTATCTCTATAAGGATTTCCGTTTGAAAAGCCTTTGCTTGATAACACAGCTACTATAAATGCTAATAAAGTTTTAAGAGTATTTCTTTTAAATTTTTTCATTTTACTTTAAAGAATATAAATATTCTACAATATCTTCAACCTCTTGAGCAGAAAGAATTGTTTTATTTAAAAGATTTTTTGGCGTTCTAGCATAGTTTATTTTTTTAAAATAAGACGGCATAATAGATTCGGGATTAATTATTTTAGTATCAATTACTCTCAAACGTATCTCTTCCTTATTATATCGAGCTCCTACACCTATTAGCGATGGTCCAAAATTACCTTGGAACTTTTCTTCTTTTATCGGCGCCTCATGACAAGATAAACAATTTACTTTTCTACTAGAAAAAACCTCTTTACCATTACTAATGTTGCCAACTAATTTTTTATTTTTTTTTTCTGCTATTAATTTTGAATAATTTATTTGGAAATAATCATTATTTTCTGAAATACAAAAACTAGTAGTTAATTTAAATATTAAAATTGTTGTAATAAAATATTTCATAATTCATTATATTAAAGTAGTGATAATTATATATATATGTTATCACAAAACAAAATAAAGTTATTTATATGAAACCATTAAATGGAATAAAAGTATTAGACTTTACAACCTTATTACCTGGTCCTTTAGCTACTTTAATGTTATGTGATGCTGGAGCAGAAGTGATTAAAATAGAAAAAATAGGCGGAGAAGAAATGAGGAAAGCAGAGCCAAAAATTTCTAACGAAAGTGTATTATTTGCAATGCTTAATAGAGGAAAAAAATCTATTGAGGTTGACCTTAAAAACCCTAACTACCTAAAAAAAATTAAAAAATTAATTCTAAAGTGTGATGTCTTAGTTGAACAATTTAGACCGGGAGTTATGGAAAAACTAGGCTTAGGATGGAAACAAGTGTATAGATTGAATAAAAAAATAGTCTATTGCTCTATTACAGGTTACGGACAGAGTGGCTTAAAAAAACATAAAGCTGGTCATGACTTAAATTATTTAGCAGAAAGTGGATTGCTAAAACTATCACATACTAAATATAATTCTCCTGTGCTACCTATAACTCAGATAGCAGATATAGCTGGAGGCAGTTATCCTGCTTTTATTAATATTTTATTAGCCTTATTCAACGCTAAAATACAAAAAAAGGGTTCTTTTCTTGATATTTCAATGTATGAAAACCTTATACCTCTAGCTTGGTTAGGTTTAAGCAACTTAAATGCAGGAAAATTTGATGAAAATCAACCATTAAATTTAAATGGTAAGCTTGCTAGATACAATATATATGAGACTAAAGATAAAAAATATATTGCTTTGGGTGCACTTGAAGATAAGTTTTGGATAAAATTTTGCAATATAATAAAAGCTCCTGAAGAAATAAAATTAGAAAAATTTTCTCAGTCCATTTTGATTGATAAAGTTCAATCAATAATTAAAAAACATAGTGAAGAGTATTGGAAAAAAAAATTTGATAGTGAAAATAACGCATGTTGTTCTACAATAAAAAGTTTAAAAGAATTTATGCAAGATAAACATATTAAAAATAAGAAAATTTTTTCTAAAAATATAATTATCGCCAATAAAAAGTTATTTGCAATTCCAACAATATTAGATAAAAATCTAATTAAGATAAAAAAAAATAATACAGCTCCTAAGCTTGGCCAAAATAACAACTTAATTGAAAATCTATGAGCATAGCCGTATTAATAGGAAAAAATGTTAAGGGAGATATTACTAAGCTTAAAACTAATGCACCTATATTAGAAATAGAAAAAAAAGATTTTTCTAAATTTAAAACTTATAGTGTTTTAATACTTCTAACTAAAAAAATTTTGAGCAGAAAAAACACTGATTATAAAAAAGTTTTACTATTTACTAAAAAAAATAACATTAAGTTAATAGAAGTAGCATTTGAAAAGTCTAATATAAGTCAAGAGAAATCTTTTTCTGAAGCAATAATCCATGGTTTTGAAAGCAATACTTTGAAAGTAATAAAAAAAATAATACGAGATTTAGAAATTTACAAATGATACCATTTAATAAAAATATAAATAAAATAAAGACATACGAACCAGGTAAGTCTGGAAAAATAAATACTAAACTTAAAAATGTTAAGCTATCTTCAAACGAATCTCCGATAAAATTTAGTAAAAAAACTTTAACTAAAATTAATAATACTTCCTTACCTCTATCTAAATACCCTGATTCAAAATGCACTCAATTAAGAAAAAAAATTTCTAAACTATACAAAATAAAAACAAAAAATATTATCTTCGGAAATGGATCAGATGAGATTTTCTTTTTAATTTCATATTGTTTTTTAAACGAAAATTTGGAAGGGCTGTATAGTAAACATGGCTTTTTAATTTATCCTATAGCTATAAACGCAGCTGCTGCAAAATGTGTTTATGCTAAAGAAAAAAATTTTAAGGCTGACGTAAATGAGTTAATTAAGAAAAGTAATAAAAATACAAGAATATGTTTTATAGCAAATCCAAACAATCCTACTGGAACTTATCTTAATATAAACGAAATTAAAAAATTACGAGAAGGGTTACCAAAAAAATGTTTATTAGTAATAGATACTGCGTACGCTGAATATGTTACAGAAAATGATTATTCAGATTCGTTATCTTATGCTAAGACAAGAAATGATATTATTATAACTAAAACTTTTTCAAAAATGTATGGAATGGCTGCCCTGAGGTTGGGATGGGCCTACTGCCCAGAAAATATTGCAAAGACTTTAAACACAGTTAGACCTGCTTTCAATATAAATTCTTTTGCACAGAAGATGGCAATTAATATATTGGATGACAATGCTTTTTTAAAAAAATCTATTGAACATAATTTATATTGGAAAAATTGGTTAAGCGATAAATTTAATTCTTTTGGTTTTAAAGTGATTCCAAGTGTAGCAAATTTTATTTTAGTAAAATTTAAAAATTCTAGACAAGCCTCAAAACTTGCAGATTATTTAGAAAAAAGTAATATATTTGTTAGAAAATTAGAAAATTATAAATTAAATAATTGTTTAAGAATATCAATAGGTTCAGAAAAAGACTTAAAAAGATTATGTAGCAAAGTAAAAAAATTACTAAGGAAATAAAATGATTTTATATGATTATCCAAGAGCTCCTAATCCGATGAGAGTTAATTTATTTATTAATGAAAAAAAATTAGAAGTAAAAAGGAAAATAATTGACTTATCAAAGCATGAAAATCTAAAACCTAAATATTTAAAAATAAATCCTTGGGGGACAGTACCATTTTTAGTTGTTAAAAAAAGAGTGATAACTGAGTCTATAGCTATTTGTAAATATTTAGATAGTTTATCACCTATATCTCCTAATCTTTTTGGAACTAGTCCAATTCAAAAAGCCATAATAGAAATGTATAGAAGAAAAATAGAATTTGATGGAATGCAAGCTACAGGAGAAGCTTTCCGAAATTCAGCTAAATCCTTTAAAGGTAGAGCATTTGCAGGCACTGCTAAAATTCCTCAAATACCTGAATTAATTGATAGGGGCAAAGTAAGAACGGAAATATTTTTTAATTTTCTAAATAAAACCTTAAAAAATAGTAAATATGTTGCTGGAAAAAAATTTAGTATTGCTGATATTGATGCATATGTAACTTTAAGTTTTGCAAAATGGATTAAAATTGACGGTACAAACAAGAGGAAATATGTTACTAATTGGAAAGTGAATTTAGAAAAGCGAAAATCTTTTATAAAATATAATAAACTTTTTAGGTAATTATACAGTATAAGTAATAATGAGTGGTATTAATTTATTTGGATCAGATAAGGTCATTAAAACAGTTTCAGAAGCAATTCATGGTTGTGATGATGGTGAATTGTATGTTGAGGATAGTATTTCTGAGAGCTTTATTTTTGATGATAATGTTCTTAAAAGTACTACCTATAATGAACATAAAGGCTTTGGTCTAAGGGGTGTCAAAGATGACTTAATTGGATACTCACACTCAAGTCAATTTTCTATTGATGCATTAAAAGAAGCGGCCAATACAATTGCAGCAGTTAAGTCAGGACATAGTAGTGTAGATATAGTTGATCCTAAAAGAACTAACAACAAATTATATAGTGATAAAAACCCTTTAAACGTAAAAGATTTTACAAGTAAAATTAACTTACTTGAAAACATTAACAGTTATGCAAGAGATTTTGATAAACGCGTTAGACAAGTATCTGTTAATCTATCAGGGTCTTGGCAAAAAATTAATATTTTAAAACCATCTGGACAGGAGCTTTCTGATATCAGACCTTTAGTAAGATTAAATGTTAGTATCACTTTAGAAGGTAAAAATAAGAAGGAAACAGGGTCCGTGGGATTTGGTGGTAGATATTCATATGATGATTTTTTTATTGAAGAAAACTGGAAAGAGGAAGTAAAAAAGGCAGTATTGCAAGCAGATGTTATGTTAAATGCAGTTCCTGCTCCTGCAGGAGAACAAATAGTAGTTTTGGGTCCAGGATGGCCAGGAATACTATTACATGAAGCAATAGGGCATGGTTTAGAAGGTGATTTTAATAGAAAAAAAATTAGCGTTTTTACAGAACTAATGAATTCATCTGTAGCTAACGAAGAAGTTACAGTTTTTGATGATGGTACGATTTCAGATAGGAGAGGTTCTTTCACAATAGATGATGAGGGCACACCATCTCAAAAAACTACACTAATAGAAAAAGGAAAGCTCGTTAGCTATATGCAAGATAGACAAAATGCTAGATTAATGAATACTAGATCTACAGGTAACGGCAGACGTCAATCATATGCTCATCAACCAATGCCAAGAATGAGTAATACGATAATGGCTAATGGCAAACATGATCCTCTAGAAATAATAAAAAGTACAAAAAAAGGTATATTTGCTAAAACTTTTGGTGGAGGTCAAGTGGATATTACTAATGGTAAATTTGTTTTTTCTGCTAGCGAAGCTTACTTAATTGAAAATGGAAAAATTTGTCAGCCGATCAAAGGAGCTACACTAATAGGTTCTGGATTCGAAGTGTTAAAAAAAGTTGAATATGTAGGAAACGATTTGAAAATGGATCCTGGTATAGGGACATGCGGTAAAAACGGACAAGGTGTACCAGTAGGAGTAGGTCAACCTACCTTAAAAATAAATGGCTTAACGGTAGGTGGCACTTCTAGCAACTAATTTATACTTACTTGATTTCTAGCATACTTTTTTGCTTTCAATAGTTTTTCATCAGCTTTGTACACCAATTCCCCTCAAAATTAATTTCGGCAGTACTAAATGTACACAAACATACTACAATATTTATAGTTTTTACTTCAAACTCTATTTTTTTTTATTTCTTCTCATATCTCATTTAGCAGAAAGAATAGAAAATAAAAATAACTTTTATAATAGTAAGAAAAATAAGGACAAAATTTAAACAGGGTTATTATTTAGATAAAATAAAATGATGTAATATTTTAATAAGACATTTTTTTAATTAACTCAGTAATATCTCCTTTCCAATCATGCTCAAGATTTTCTAAAATTTGTTCAGCAGGTGTTTTTTCTTTAATAGTAATATCTTCTAAAACTTTTAAAAAGTATGCTTCATTTTTTCCATTACAATCCTTAATATTTCTCTTTTTCAGCCCTTCCTTAGCTAAATTAATCAACTCTAAAGCTATTTCATTTACTGTGTTTCTATGAATCTTTGCATTTAATCCGTCTTTTGCTACATCAAAAGATAATTTTTTTACTTCTTCATAATTCCAATTTTTACATATATCTAAAGCTTTATGTAAAACCTCATCTTCATATAAAACTCCTACCCAAAAAGCCGGTAATGCACAAGTTCTTCTCCAATTACCTGCATCTGCGCCTCTAACTTCTATAAACTGTTTTAACCTAACTTCTGTAAAAATAGTAGACAAATGATCCTCCCAATCACTTAATGTAGGAATAATATTAGGGAGTTCTTTTAACTTTCCACTCATAAAGTCTTTAAATGAAGAGCCCGAACAATCAATATATTTATTATCCCTTTTTACAAAATACATGGGCACTGATAAGGCATAGTCAACATATTTTGAAAAGCCAAAATCGTCATCAAAAGCCACTTTTAAAACTCCACATCTATCAGGATCAGTATTCATCCATATATACCTTCTTTTACTCAAAAAACCATTTGGTTTTCCTAAACTTAAAGGCGAGTTTGCGAATAAAGCAGTGATTATGGGTTGAATTTTTACTGATAGTAGAGTTTTGAGCTTCATATCTTGTTCATCAGAGTAGTCTAAGTTTGCTTGTACTGTACAAGTACTTAACATCATATCTAATCCATTAGATCCTTTTTTAGGCATATAATTTTTCATTATTTTATACCTTGATTTAGGCATCCATGGAACTTTTTCATTATTTTCTTGAGGTCTAAGACCCAAACCTAACAATGTAATATTTAGTTTTTCACCTATTTCTTTTACTAGTTTTAAATGTTCATTAGTCTCTTTACACACCGCATGAATATCTTTCAGAGGTGCTCCTGAAAGTTCTATTTGGCCACCTGGTTCTAGTGTTATTGACTGCTTGTCCTTTTTTAGACCAATTACTTTTCCTTCTTCTGATATATGTTCCCAGCCAAAATTTGAAATTTCCATTAAAAATTCTCTAATACCATTTTTACTATCATAATTGACAGGAGTAAAAATATTATTTTGTTCAGAGTAATTATATGCGAACTTTTCGTGCTCTGTACCAACCCTCCAATATTTTTTTGTTTTATTTCCTAATTTAAACCAATCTACTAATTGCTCTTTAGAATTAATTAATGTATTCAAATTCATTTATATCTTCTTCTATATGTAACTGTTATAAATACTTATTGCTAGTACAGCAGCAGTTTCTGCCCTTATAATTCTGTCAAAAAGTTTTACTGATCTTACATGACTGTAACTCTTTATGAGCCTTTTTTCTTCTTGAGTAAAACCTCCTTCTGGGCCAATTAAGAATGAAACTTTCTTTCTATTTAAATTTGTAAGATTTTTTTGCAAAAAATTATCCTCTCTAGCTTCATTACAAAAAAATAGCGTATCAGAATTTTGTTTAGTTTGCTTTAAAATATTTGGTAAAGTTTTCTTTTTTTCAAGTTTTGGTAACGTTAGTCTTTCTGATACTTCTGAAGCTTCTTTAATATGTAATAAAAATTTTTTTTCGCTAAAAATTTTATTATTTGTTCTATCTGTTACGATGGGTATGATTTTCTCTACACCTAATTCCGTAACCTTTTCTATCATCCACCTTAAATTATGTTTTTTAATAATTGAGAAATATAATTTAGGTCCATATTCTCTAATTTGTTTCCTAATTTGTTTTTTACATATTAAAGAATAAGACTTATGCAAACTTACTACTGTTTCCCATTCTCCGTTCACACCATTAAAAACATGTACAATTTTATCTTGTCCCAACCTTAAAACATTTTTTAAATAATGCTTATCATTTTTTTCTAATATAATTTTATTTTCAAATTTTAACTCTTTATTGATAAATAATCTTGGTATATTCTTATTACTCATTTTATAGATATGTCTAACATAAAAAAATTTTTTTTAACTTCACGATATAATAAACCTCATGGAATATTATTACTTTTTTTTCCCTGCATTTGGGGAATTTACCTAAATAAAACTAATATATCAGAAGAAATATTACTTTGTATAATTTTTTTTATTGGTGCTTGCGGCATGAGAGCTTTAGGCTGCATTTGGAATGATTATAATGATAAAGATTTTGATAAAAAAGTTGAAAGAACTAAAGATAGACTTATAGCCTCAAATAAAGTTAATAAAAAAGAAATAATTATTTTTAGCTTTATAAATTTATTAATTGGTTCTGTTCCAATATATTTTATACCTAATAACTCAATTTTTATTTCTTTTTGCGTAATACCTTTTATAGTGATTTATCCTTTTATGAAACGCATAACATGGTGGCCGCAGCTATGGTTAGGGATTTGTTATAATTGGGGTATTTTGGTAGGTTATTCAGTTTATAATCAATATTTATTTTCAATTGAACTAATTTTATTTTATTTAGGCTCTATTTTATTTACTCTTGGTTATGATACCGTTTATGGTTATCAAGATTTGAAAGACGATCAAATTATTGGCGTTAAATCAACATCACTTAAATTTAAAGATAAACCGAAACTATTTTTATTTATTGTTTATATTACTGCCTTTACTTTATGGATTAATGCCATGTTTGTGCTTAATAAATCTAATATAACTATATTCATATTCACATTAAGTTGCTTACTTATTATTATAAAAGTATTAAAAACTGATATTAATAATGTAATAGATTGTATGAAAACCTTTAATTATAATTCTTATTTTAGTTTAGCGATTATGATAATCTTAGCTACTTCATAAAACTTATGAACCTAAATATTTCTGTAATAATACCAACATTAAACGAAGAAGAAAATACAAGAAAAATATTTCATAATATTAAATTACTCAGAGCTAAAGAAATACTAATTATTGATGGAGGCTCTAAAGATAGAACTAAGAATAAATTAAAAAAACTAAAGATCTTTACAACAAAGCCTTCAAGAGGAAAACAATTGAGAACCGGCGCTAGAGTAAGTTCTCAACCATGGCTTCTGTTTTTACATGCTGATACTAAATTTACAGTTGCTAATATAAATGAATTAAAAAAATTTATTAAAAAAAAAGAAAATAAAGTTGCTTACTTTCATTTGAAATTCGATAGTAATTTATTTTTTGCAAAAATGATTGCTTTATGGGCAAACCTACGAACGAAATTATTTTACCTACCTTTTGGCGACCAATGTTTGTTAATTAAAAGATGTTATTATTATAATATTGGTGGTTTTGCAGATATTTCTAAAATGGAAGATGTAGAGTTAATTTTAAAAATCCCTAGAAACAAAAAACACTTATTTAAATCTTATGTTGAAACTTCATTTAAAAAATATTTAAAAAATGGTATTATGAAACAGGTTATTAACAATATTTCGAATCAAATATTTTTCTTTATAAAATGAAAAAGGTAATCTTTGTAATGAGCAAAGTTCCAATAAAAGGAATCATGAAAAATAGATTATCAAAGGATATCGGATTTACAAACAGCAAACGCTTAGTATGTAATTCAATAGAAAAAATAAATAAAATATTTATTAGAAAAAAAAATGAATATAGTTTACATTGGTACCTAACACCACGTAGTAAATTTAGAAGTTATTCTTTTTCTATCTTTAATAATTGTATTTTACAAAACAAAGGTAATCTTGGAGACAAGATGTGGGATTTAACAAAAATACAAAGGCAACCATTTATTATTTTAGGCAGTGATATTCCTAATCTAAATTTGTTAGCAATATCTAACTCTTTTAAAAAGCTTAAAAAAAATGATGTAGTTATTGGCCCTACATATGATGGTGGGTTTTGGTTAATTGGTTTTTCGAATAAAAAGAGAATTATTAATCCTTTTATAAATGTTAGATGGAGCAACAGTTTTACTCTGTCTGATTTAATAAAAAATTTAAATAATAATAAAATGTCTTTTGATTTTGTAGAAAAGTTAAGAGATATTGACAATGCAGCTGATTATTGCGATTATATACACGATTAGTTTTAACTAATGAGACGTATTTTAATAACTTTGAAGGGAGAAAATTTATGAATGGACAACTAGATCCGTCAGATTATACGGGCATGAGTTTTTGGATTATTTCCGCTGCTATGGTAGCCGCTACCTTTTTCTTTTGGGTAGAAAGAGATAGAGCTGTGGGTAAATGGAAAACATCCTTAACAGTTGCTGCTATGGTAACTGGTATAGCTGCAATACATTATTTCTATATGAGAGGTGTATGGGCTAGTACTGGTGAGTCACCTTTAGTTTTCAGGTATGTAGACTGGCTACTAACAGTACCTTTACAAATAGTTGAATTCTATCTTATATTAGCAGCTATTGCCGTTGTAAAATCATCATTATTCTGGAGACTACTAATAGCTTCAGTAATAATGTTAGTTGCAGGTTATTTAGGAGAAGTAGGATCAGTTAATGTATGGGCTGGTTTTGTAGTTGGAATGCTTGGATGGATTTATATTATCTATGAAGTATTTGCAGGAGAAGCAAGCCAAATAAATGCTAGTAAAGGAACAGCAGCAAGTCAAAAAGCTTTTAACGCTTTAAGACTTATAGTAACTGTTGGCTGGGCTATATATCCTATTGGCTATGTTATTGGCTATACTGGAGGAGGAAGTGCAGAAGGTTTAAATATAATTTATAACCTTGCTGATTTTATTAATAAAATAGCATTTGGTGTAGTTATATGGGCAGCTGCTACTTCAGACTCAGCAAAATCTAAGTAATATTTTTAAACTATTAAAAAAAACATGTCTTCTGTTATTTAAGACATGTTTTTTTTATTATATGTAACCTATGAAAAAAGCTATTGTTATTGGTGCTGGTTTCGGAGGAATAGCAGCAGCAATTAGACTAAAAAAAAAAGGATATGATGTAGAAATTATAGATAGGTGTAATAACCTAGGAGGAAGAGCACAAGTATTTAATGTTAATGGTTTTAGACATGATGCTGGTCCTACTCTTATAACTGCACCATTTTTATTTGAAGAGTTATTTCAATTATTTAATAAAGATATAAAAGAATATTTAAACTTTGTTCCTTTAAACCCTTGGTATAGATTTATATTTGATGATTCTTCTATTTTTGATTATGAGCAATCCTTAAATAAAACAATAGAAAATATAAATTTATTTTCATCAGATGACGCTTTAAATTATCCTAAAATGCTCAAGGCTTCAAAAGACATATATAATATTGCTTTTAATAAACTTTCAGATGTGCCGTTTCATAGTTTTTTATTTATGTGTAAACAAATTCCCTCTCTATTAAAATTTAGGTCCCATAGATCAGTTTACAGTTTTGTTAGTCAATTTATAAAAAATGAAAAACTCAGAAGAGCATTTTCAATTCCTCCTCTTCTTGTAGGAGGAAATCCTTTTACTACGACATGCATTTATTCATTAATCCATTATCTAGAGAGAGCGCACGGGGTTTTCTTTGTCATGGGAGGTACTGGAAAAATAGTTTTAGAACTAGGTCGTTTATTAAATTCTATTGGAGTTAATATAAGGTTAAATACTACAATAGAAAAAATAAAATTTGATAATTTAAAAATAAATGAAATTATAGATAATTACGGAAAATCTCATAAAGCCGATGTTTATATTTCTAATATGGATCCATTGTATTTATATAAAAACTTAATAAATAAAAAATCAAATTCCTCTTTATATTTTAAAAAAAAGTTTTCTAAAACTTCTATGGGATTATTTGTTCTATTTTTTGGAACAAAAAGAAAATATAATAATATAAAACATCACACTATAATTTTTGGAAAAGAATATAAAGTTCTATTAGAAAAAATCTTTAATGGAAATGAGCTTCCTAATGATATTTCCATATACTTACATCGCCCTACTGCTACCGACAAAAGCTTCGCTCCTAAAAATTGTGATAGTTTTTATGCTCTTGTTCCAGTTCCAAATCTGAAGTCAGACATAGATTGGAAAAAAAATTCTAATATTTTTAAAGATCATATAATTGAAATACTTAGTAAAAAAGTATTACCTGGTCTTAAAAAAAATATTGTAGATGAATTTTTCATGTCTCCTCAGGATTTTCAAAATGATTACTTATCTCATCAGGGAAGTGGTTTTTCAGTAGCTCCATATTTCACTCAATCTGCATGGTTTAGGTTTCATAATAAATCTGAAACTATTAAAAATTTATACCTTGTAGGCGCAGGAACACATCCAGGAGCAGGTATACCCGGTGTTTTATCTTCTGCAAAGGTTATAGAAAGAATTATTTAAATTGAAAACAAAAAAATATTTGCTTAAGAGAAAGTCTAAATCCTTTTATTTTGCAAGTATTTTTTTATCTAAAGAAACTTTTAATAACTGCTCTGTTCTTTATAGCTTTTGCAGGCAAATTGATGATATAGCAGACAACAAACAACCAAATAAGGAGAAGAAATTAAAGAATATTCTTAAGTCCATAATAAACATAAATGACTCAAACAATAAAATAGATGAAGGTATTAAATTATTAATTAATTCAAAAGTAATTGAAAAAAAATGTTTAATAGAACTAGTTCAAGGTGTTTTATTAGATACAAGAAAAACAATACATTTATCGAATGAAATTGCTTTAATTAATTACTCATATTTAGTAGCTGGAACAGTGGGTATTATGATGGCAAAACTTTTATCAAACAAACTAGTTTACGCTTATAGATATGCAGTAGACCTTGGAATAGCAATGCAGCTTACTAATATTTTGAGAGATATATTAGAAGATGCCAGTATAGGTAGAGTTTATTTTCCAAAAAGCTGGATTAATATAACCCCAGAAAAAATACTAAAAAGAACCATTAATACAAAAAATTCATTAAATAGAATCTCTCAAAAAATTTACGATCTTTCTGAGATTTATTATAAAAGTGCTATGAAAGGAATGGCATTTCTACCTTTCAGGTCTAGATTTGCTATTTTATTAGCATTAAATATTTATAGGCAAATAGGAGAAAAAATCATAAAAAATAATTATTCGAATTTAATTAAAAGAGAATCAGTATATACCTATGAAAAAATATTTTGTTTAATAAAGGTCTGCATAATTTTTATATTTAATATCAACATCCACATAAAAAAATATGAGCATGATAAATCTCTTCATGATAAAATAAATAATAATACTTTTTTAAAAACAATAATTTATGAAAAAAGATAAAATTGCTGATTTTATAATATTAGGTGGCGGCTGTTCTGGGCTTTCTTTTGTAAATCAACTTATAGAAAAAGAAATTAAAAAATACTCATTTATTGTAATTGAGAAAAAAAAAAAATATTTTGATGATAAAAGCTGGTGTTTTTGGGAAAAGAATAATAAAGAGTTTGAAAATATAATAGAAAAAAGTTGGGATAGTTTTTCATTTAACCTTAAAGGAAAGACTAACTTTTTAGCATCTAATCAATATAAATATTATTACATCAGGAGTATTAATTTTTATAAATCTATAATTGATAAAATTTTAAACTGTTCTCATATTTCATTAAAACTTGGGGAAACAATTAAAGACATAATAAGATATAAAAGTTATTATAAAGTAATAACTTGTAAAAATATATATTTATCAAAAAATATATTAGATACTAGGCCAAATATAAATGTATTTAAAAAAAAACCTTTTATGTACCAAACTTTTATTGGCTATGAAATAAAAATTTTAAAAAAAATTAGACTTGATCAAAGTAATGCTTATATCATGCATAATATGCATATTGATAGTAATAATTTTTATTTTGAATACATACTACCTCTAAAAAATGATGTTTTCTTGTTTGAACTGACGGCATTTAGTAATAAAAAAATATCATTCAAAATAATAGAACATAAATTAAAAAAAATTCTTTCCACATATCTTCATAATTCATATAAACTAATTAGAAAAGAGTATGGAATAATCCCAATGGGGTTTGTAGATACAAAGTTAATTAAAAATTACAAAAATTACTATGTATCTGGAAGTTTAGCTGGTTCTATTAGACCATCGTCTGGCTATGCTTTTCTTGATATTCAAAAGTGGGCTAATGAATCTACTAATAACCTTAAAAAGTATGGTAATTTAAATATATTAAATAAATCAGAATATATTAAATACTACTTAGACAAAATTTTTCTAAAAGTAATTTCTTCTAATATTACAATGGCTCCAAAAATATTCTATCATTTCTCAAAAAATATTATTCCTAATACTTTTATTAGATTTATGCTAGGCAGAGCAAATATTATAGACTATATAAAAGTTATTTATTCAATGCCAAAAAGAATATTTTTAAAATGTTTAATAAAAAATTAAAATTAGGTAATGCAAAATTAGATTCTGATACTATATTATTTTTTCTCTCGACTATTTTATTTATAACGTTCTTTGAGTTTTTTGGAAAAAATATTAGCAATAATGCTTTATCTATCATATTAATTACTTTCATTGTTTTCTTTGGTTTGCCCCACGGAGCTCTTGATACATTAATAGCAAAAAAATTTAATCTGTATAAAAATTTTTATCAATTCTTAATCTTTAATTTTGTTTATATTTCTTTAGCTTTAATTATATTCATGATCTGGCAAATTATACCTACATTTTCTTTAGCTATTTTTTTAATAATTTCAGGTTATCATTTTTCTGAAGATTGGGATTCATATAATATAGATAAAATAAAAAAACTAGCACTGGGATTTAGTATTATAAATTTACCTGTGCTGTTTAATATGGATTTAGTCGAAGAAATTTATTATTACATTACAAGTTCTGATTACGTTTATTCTTTTTTATCATTTCAACTAGCTATAAGCTATTTAAACTTATTACTTTTATTATATATTCTATTATCAAAAACTATGTCCATTAATATTTTTTTACAGATTGTTTTATTGATTCTCTCGGCTTTTATATTAGACCCTATACCATTTTTTATTTGTTATTTTTGTTTTTTTCATAGCTTAAAAAATTTTAAAGAGTCAAAAATATTATTATTAAATATTAACAAAAGAAAAATAACATTTGCTGCTTTTATTAATACTCTTCTTTCTATTATTTTAGGAGTTATAATTTTTTTCTTAATTTATTCAGATTTCAATTTAAAAAATATTACCTCATTAATCTTTATTGGGTTGGCTGCATTAACAGTTCCTCATATGTTATTGAGGATATTAATTAGAGGAAAGTAGTTATTTTTCTAATAACCTAGGCATTAACTCTATTAAATTACATGGCTTATTTCTACTATCCAATTGCATTTTAATTATTCCTTCCCAAGCATCTTTGCAAGCTCCAGGAGAACCTGGCAAAGAAAATATAAAAGTACCTTTTGAAACGCAGGCAATAGCTCTAGATTGTATAGAAGAAGAACCTATTTTTTTATAACTTATATATCTAAAAACTTCTCCAAAGCCAGGAATATATTTATCTTTTATTTTATCAATTGCCTCTGGAGTTACATCTCTGCCTGTAATACCTGTCCCACCGGTTATAATAATTACATCAATACCTTTGTCATCTATCCATTTTCGTAGTACTTTTATTATTTTATTTACATCATCTATAATAATATTTCTTTCAATACATTTGTGTCCTTCTTCTTCAACACTTTTAATTAAGTATTTTCCAGATTTATCATTCTCAATAGTTCTACTATCAGAAACTGTAAGAACAGCAACATTAATACTAATTCCTTTTCTATTTTCTTCTAAACTTTGCATCTTGAATTATTTCATAATCTAAATTTATGTAGGTTGGGTACTTTCCATCAGCTAATAATGCTCTAGAAGGCTTAGCCTGTTGTAATTTATCTCTATAAATCCAAAGATCAGTTAAAATATATTTAACAAACCATCTTGTTTCTTTTATAGGAATACTCTCAATAAAAACGATAGGTTCTACATTGCCTATATTTTTTTTCCATTTTTTTAACCTTGTCATTCCTGCATTATAGGCAATAAGTGCATCTAATATTGAATTTTTAGAATGGGAACTGTTAATCAACCTTTTTAAAAGCTTTTGCCCTATTTCAATATTTAATTGTAAAGAATATAATGTATAGGCTTTACTATATCTTAATCTGTAGTCATTGTTAATTTTACTTGCAGTCCTAGGCATTATTTGCATTAAGCCTCTTGCTCCTTTAGAACTCTTTGCCTTAAAATTAAAAGCAGATTCTCTTCTTATAAGTGCAAATAGTAAAGCTTTATCTAATTTAAAACCATTTTTAATTTGCCAATTTGGTGTTGGATACAGCCCTCTCATATATAATGTAAAATTTTTTTTATGATATTTAGACCCTAGCCTAATTAAAACGGCAGGCAATGCAAGTTTTTCACTTGCGTAAAATAAATTATTTAGTTCCTCTTTATGAGTTTTACTATACAAATTTCTAATCTCTATATCCGCATGATTATATAAGCCTACTTCAGTTAATGCTATTGCTCTTCTAAATAATTTGTTTTTATTTAAATCAGAAAAATTTACTTTTCCATCGTTGATATTATTTTTCCATATAAAAGGGTCAGAGATATTAAGTTTTTCAATTGCAAGTTGTCCATAAAGTGTTCTAGGTAAATTTGAAGCTCTTTTAAGCAATTCTATTTCTTTTCTTTTTGAACTTTCTAATAATGCTCTCCAATATGAACATCCAGCTAATAGCCAATTTTGAAAATTTTGAACTACCCTATTACATTCAGTAAAGTAATTTCTGGATTTTTTAAAATCACCTAATCTATAAGCATTAATTCCTGCTCTGTAAAAAATATTAGGATTTGTAATATTGAGAGCTTTTATATAAAAATCGTATAACCTTTGGGACTCTTTTAATTTACCGCTAAAAAAAGTTTTTTTAATCTCATTATGTATTGAATATATAAAATAACTTTTATTGTTATTTTGTTGATTAACAATATTAATTAATGCATTATCCTTTTTATCATTAATCAAAGTACTGACTGTGTTTTGAATATCTTTTTTATTAATGTTCTTTGGTGAATTAACATAATAATTGAAATAATTATCTTCTCCATATCCTCTAAGATAATTATTAAATAAAGGCTTTTCATATAACTTTAAATTTTCTTTATCAGGCAATCTCCTTTTCAGAAGTTTATATATTCTTTTTCTTAAAACAGGAGGGTAATTAGTATTAGTTTTAAACCATTGAGATAACTCTTCATATGATGCTCTATACTTATTTGGATGCATTAATTTTTCATATTCAAAATGGCCAACTAAAATATCATTTTTTACCTTTAACAATGTAAGGTCTGCCTTTTCCCATTCATATTTATTTTGGTATGCTTCAGCGTTTTTATATAACTCTATATCTTTATAACTTAACACTTTAGGCAATAGATGGTTATTTTTACCTTGCTCAATAACATTAGCTAAAGAGTTAAAAGCTATAAAAATATAAAGTAATATATAAATAAATTTAAGCATAGTTTATACTAAATATAGTAGTTTAAGTAATCAAAATACTATATCAGGTATATCTGTCAATTTCTATCTTAATTTTTTTTAAATCTTCCCATGCTTCTCGCTTTCTAGAAGGCTGTTTTATTAAAAAAGCTGGGTGAAATATTGCAATTGATTTTAAATTTTTAAGTTTATTTATCTGTATATTTTTCCATTTTCCTCTGATTTGTGTAATTCCAGATTGAATTTTATAAATAGACTTAGCTGCAGTTGCTCCTACCAAAATCAATATATATGGATTAATTAACTCTATGTGTTTTTCTACAAATGGTAAACATGAGTTTATTTCTACTTCAGTTGGTTTTCTATTACCTGGTGGTCTCCAAAAAATTATGTTTGTTAAATAAGTGTTTTTCCTGTTTAAGCTTATAGAATTTAACATTTTATCAAGTAGTTGGCCAGTTTCACCTCTAAAAGATTTTCCTGTCTTATCTTCAGCCTCGCCTGGAGATTCTCCTATTAACATGATATTAGATTTTGGATTGCCGTCAGAAAAAACCATGTTTTTAGCAGTTTTTTTAAGAGAACAGTCACAATTTGAATTTATTATATCTTTTAACTGATTTAGGTTTTCAACTCCATTTAACATTGAATCTAACTTTTTATCATTTATTTCAAGGGGGTTTTCTCTATTACTAGAGTTTTCTAGTTTTATTTTTTTATAATTATCATTAGTCCTACCTTCTAAGGGTATAACAATGTTTTCGACACCATTTATAAGGTACCATTCCAATAGTACTTTGTTTAGTAAGACTTTTTCTATCAATGTCTTTAAAAAGCAGCGTAGGGTATAGGTTTACCTCTACTATCTTTTATTAACTTACCATCGTCTGCCTGAGCAGCCATATATTTGCCTTGCCCTATCCAATTCCCAACATATAAGACTGGCTTTATAGGTTTCCCATTATAGGTTTTATCCTGTTGTTTTGCTCCTCTTGCATTAGGATTATTTTTATTTAGTGCCAATTTTACCTCTATATTAAATTTAAATTATTTTAATATTATGTATAATAATTTAATATTATGTATAGTAAAGTAATTTTAATTAAAAAGTTTTATAAAGTTAAACTTGTTTTAACCCTCATTATTTCTCTTTTAGCTTTTAAAAATATAAATTCTTCTGATAATCTTTTTTTTCTAAACTCATATTATGGTTCATTATTAGCTGCCCAAATAGCAAAGTATAACAATGATAATGAGATAGCCTCTAAATATTTTAGATTTGCAAATTCTAAAAACCCTGAAAATAGAGGTATTTTAGAATTATCCTTAATGTCTTTAATATTATCTGGAAATATTAGTACTGCATTAGAAGAACTTACAAAATATAAAGAAAATTCATTAATAAAACAATCTAAGATAAGTCAACTTTTATACTTTATAAATTATGTTAAAAATGAAGAATATAAAAAAGCATTGGAAATATTAAATAAAAATAAAGATATAATTGTCACAACTAAAGTTCAACCAATAATAAAAGCTTGGTTAACAGATAATATTAATGATGCTGAAACTGAGATTAATAAATTTGAGTATAAAAATGATGGTTTAGTTATGAGTGATATTTATTTTCTTCATCTTGGATTGATAAATAGATTTTATAATAATACAGATAAGGCCATTAATATTTTTGAAAAAACTTTAAATTCAGGGATAGAAAGTCGTCTCAGACACTTATTTTTTTATAAAAATATAATTGATAACAGAATGAATGAAAACAAAGTAATTAATAAATTTTCTAAAAAAAACCCTTCACATAGTTTTAATATTTATTTAAATAAAAATAATTTTAAAGATTTTGAGATTAAAGATAAAAAAGACGGTATATCAGAAAGTTTATTTAATATTGCTGAAGCCTTATATAGTCAAAGGATGTACGATTTATCAATTACTTATTGTTACTTATCTTTATATTTAAATAATGAAAACTTTATTAACTATTATTTGCTATCCCAGAACTTAATCATGCTTAATAAAAGTAAGAAAGCTATACAGGTTTTAAAAAAAATTCCACTAAATTCTTACTTAGGATGGAATTCATATTTAAAATTAGCTGATATAAATATAAGTATTAACAATTATCAAGAAGCTGAAAGCTATGCATTAAAGCTTAAGAAATTTTCTTCTGATAGAGTTGATGTTTATTACAAATTAGGAGAAATTTATCACAATAAAAAAGAATATAATCAGGCAATTTTTTCATTTACTAAAGCTATAAATTTACTAAAAAAATCTACTGAAGAAAATTGGTATTTATATTATTCAAGAGGCATGTCTTACGAAAGATATAAAAAATGGGAAAAAGCTGAAAAAGATTTTCTATATGCACTTAAGCTGTCTCCAAAACAACCTTTAGTATTAAATTATCTTGGTTATACATGGATAGATTACGGTATAAAATTAAAAGAGGCAGAAAGTTTTATTAAAGAAGCTATTAAACTTAGACCCAAGGACGGGTATTTTATTGATAGTTTAGGCTGGGCTTATTATAGACAAGGCAATTATGATTTAGCTGTAGTAGAATTAGAAAGAGCTGTGGCTTTAGTTCCTAATGACCCTATAATTAATGATCATCTAGGAGATGCATTGTTCAGAGCTGGTTATCAAAACGAGGCAAAATATCAATGGAATAGAGCCCTGCTCTATGAACCAGAAAAAAACCTTAGAGAAAATATAGAGTATAAATTAAAAAAAGGGCTGTAATTTCTATATGAAGGCCGACTATATTGAAGAACTTGCTTTTGCTAAGTTAAATTTAAATTTTAAAATCATAAATAAGTTTTCTAATAATTATCATCAAATAGATAGCTATATTACTTTTCTTCCCTGCATCTATGATCATTTAACTGTAAAAAAAAGTTTTGAAAATAAGATTTCTATTAGTGGTTTTTTTGCAAATGAATTAAAAAATAATGGAGGTGACACTTTAATGAAAGATTCCATAGCACTTCTGTCACACTTATTGAAAATGAATATAAAGATCAAGGTTCATTTAAAAAAAAATATTCCTTTAAGTTCTGGGTTAGGTGGAGGTTCAGCAGATGCTGCTGCAATAATTAGATCTATTATAAAACTTTACAAAATTAATAATAATGAAAGTTTAATACTAAATAATCTTTCTAAAATAGGTGCAGATGTACCTACTTGTTTTATATCAAAAAATGTAAAAGTAGAAGGCTTTGGAAACATTCTAAAACCATTAAAATCATTAAATAAATCACTATGGGCTTTATTAATAAAACCTAAAAGTAATTACTCAACTAAATATATTTTTGAAAACTTTAAAGATGGTTATGCAAAACCTTCTAATTTTAAATTTACTGTAAATAATTTAATTAAAGATATGAATATACACAATAACTCTTTAGAAAAAACTGTTTGTAAAATAGAAAAAAATGTAGAGTCTCTTATTTCTTACCTATCAAGATATAAAAGTTTAACAGTACCGCGTATTACCGGAAGTGGAAGTACAGTTTTTGTTTTGTTTAATTCTAAAAAAGACCTTAACATGTATAAAAATAATTTAGTTTTAAATACAAAAGACTATTGGATTAAATCTTCTATATTAAATTTATGAAGTCTTTCTTTTTTGTGCTAAAGATAAAGTATTTGAGAGTAAACAATGAATTGTCATAGGCCCAACACCACCAGGCACTGGCGAAATAAAAGAAACTTTTTTGTAAACATCTTTGTAATCTACGTCACCTACGATTTTTCTTAAGCCTTTTTCATTAACAACAACATTAATACCTACATCTATAATGACAGCATTTTTTTTTACCCAATCTTTTTTTAAAAAATTTGCTTTGCCAATAGCTGCTATAATAATATCACTTCTCAAAGACAAACTCTTTAAGTTATTAGTCTTTGAGTGTGCAAGAGTAACTGTTGCATTTTTATTTGTTAATAAATATGATAAAGGTTTTCCTACAATATTAGACCTACCTAGTATTAAAACATTTTTACTCTCTAAGTTTAAAATGCTTTCTAACATTTTGTAACATCCAAGAGGCGTGCAAGGAACGACTTTGGGTCGTCCCATAGCAAGCAGTCCTATATTTTTAGAATTAAAACCATCTACATCTTTTTCTATGCTAATTCTATCAATTACTTTGTTGCTATTAATATGATTCGGTAAAGGTAATTGAACTAAAATACTATCTATTGAATTATCTGAATTGCATGAATCTATAGTTTTCAATAAATTATCTTCAGTGATCTTATCACTTAATCTAATAACTTTAGATTTAATACCTATTTCAATTGCTTTCTTTTTCTTATTATTAACATACACCTCACTAGCTTGATTATTTCCTACTAAAATAACTACCAGATAAGGAGTTTTTCCATATTTGTCCTTAAAAAAGAGTATTTTTTTTCTTAACTCTTGATTCAGGCTATTAGCTAATAATTTTCCATCTATAATTTTCATTTGCTGTCTAAAAAAAATATTTTATACTGTTGCTCAATTCTTAAACAAATGCAATATTAATAATTATTGGGGGATAGTTTAATTGGTAGAACAGCGGGTTTTGATCC
>MDTB01029419.1_pt1 | contig 32213 bp, 26 predicted proteins | sample 811161 | NCBI WGS metagenome assembly MDTB01 (sample SAMN05326650, study PRJNA326480) | marine metagenome | isolation source: seawater | place: Mediterranean Sea | collected 2009 | reverse complement strand
CACACACCGATGATGCGTCAATTTTTGAGCATCAAGGACCAGCACCCCAATGAGCTGCTCTTCTATCGCATGGGTGACTTTTATGAGCTTTTCTATGAAGACGCCGTCGTCGCGGCCCCAATTCTCGATATTACGCTGACTGCACGCGGCAAATCAGCAGGTGAGACTATTCCAATGGCTGGTGTCCCCTATCACGCGGCAGAAAGTTACTTGGCGAAACTCGTGAGGGCGGGTCATGCGGTCGCGATAGCCGAGCAGATAGGCGACCCCAATGAGTCGAAGGGTCCTGTTGAGCGCTCGGTTGTTCGCATCGTTACTCCCGGCACTTTAACCGATGAATCCTTACTCGACGCTAGTAACGATTCGCTGATTGTGGCTGTGTATCGGCAGCAGCTGTCATGCGGTATCGCCTGGATGGACTTGAGTAGCGGCCGATTTGTAGTGACCGAAATAGAGGGTGAGGACGCCATAGCGGCAGAACTCGAGAGGCTCGCCCCTGCCGAGGTGCTGATCGCCGAACACTCTACTCTGCCGAACCTACCCGCACATGTGGCTGTCAGAGAACGCGCTCAGTGGCAGTTCGATGAGGAAGCCGCTCGTCGGGCTCTCAATCAACAATTCCAAACCCGCGATCTCAGTGGCTTTGGCTGTGAAGACTTGAGTTTGGCGCTGTCAGCGGCTGGCTGCCTTCTTGACTATGTGAAAGACACCCAGCGGAATGAGCTCAATCATCTGGTGGCGATATTCCATGAAAGGCAGGGCGAATCGGTCGTGCTCGATGCGGCGACTCGCCGCAATCTGGAAATCGACATCAATGTTCATGGCGGCGATACCAACACACTGCTCTCGGTATATCAGTCAACAATTACCGCCATGGGCACCCGACATCTCCGTCGCTGGCTCAATCGACCGATCAATCAACGCGCTGAACTCGAATCGCGGCTGTCTGCGACCGAGGCACTACTGTCGAAGTATCGCTATGAAGGCCTTCGGGATAGCCTGAAGCCCATAGCAGATCTCGAACGAATTCTGTCACGCGTCGCGCTACGCTCTGCGCGACCACGGGATTTATCGCGATTGCGAGACACCCTCGCGTCACTACCAACATTAATCGACAACATCCCAAGCGATGATGAGCGACTGCAACAGCTAGCGGATAGCATCGGTAGCTATCCGGATTTATGCGAAACACTACAGTCAGCGATCATAGAAACCCCACCGGTGGCGATACGTGATGGCGGTGTGATTGCGGCAGGCTTCGACTCGGAGCTCGATGAATTAAGGGGTATCAGCGAAAACGCCGGCGACTACCTACTTGAAATCGAACAGCGCGAGCGTGACGAAACAGGCTTATCAACTCTAAAAGTTGGCTATAACCGAGTCCACGGCTACTACATCGAAATCAGTCGAGCACAGAGCGATAAAGCGCCTGATACTTACCAGCGACGGCAAACACTAAAGAACGTTGAGCGGTTTATAACGCCCGAACTAAAAATATTCGAAGACAAAGCCCTGTCGGCTCGCAGCCGCGCGCTGTCACGAGAAAAGTGTCTTTACGACTCGTTGATCGAAGATATCGCGGCATTACTCATTCCATTGCAAGTCACTGCTAGAGCTATTTGCGACCTCGATGTACTCGCTTGCTTTGCAGAACGAGCAATATCACTCAACCTTTGTCGCCCTAGCTTCGCAGAAGAAATCGCGCTAACGATTGAGTCTGGACGTCATCCAGTGGTTGAACAAGTGAACCGAACGCCGTTCATCGCGAACAACACCGAGCTCAGTGCATCGCGCCGAATGTTGTTGATTACGGGTCCCAATATGGGGGGTAAGTCGACCTACATGCGGCAAAATGCGCTCATTGCACTTCTGGCACATTGCGGTGCCTTTGTGCCTGCGAAATCGGCGTCAGTGTCGTTGCTCGATAGGATTTTTACCCGCATTGGCTCGAGCGATGACCTCGCCAGCGGGTTGTCGACTTTCATGGTCGAAATGACCGAAACCGCCAATATTCTGCATAACGCGACCGACAAGAGTCTGGTGCTAATGGATGAGGTCGGTCGAGGGACGAGCACATTCGACGGCTTAAGCATTGCTTGGGCGTCGGCGATTGCATTATCAGAGCGCGTACAAGCCCTGACCTTTTTCGCGACTCACTATTTTGAGTTAACAGAGCTGCCCAACAGCTTTGATACGATGGTCAACGTTCACCTCGATGCCACCGAGCATGAAGATCATGTTGTGTTCATGCATCACATCCAGGAAGGCCCTGCTAATCGCAGTTTTGGGCTGGAGGTGGCTAAGTTGGCCGGTGTTCCAAACTCGGTAATTCGGCAAGCGAGAGCGAAGCTGGAGGAGCTCGAGTCGGGGACAAAGAGCGATTTAATTTCACCCACCCAATCCGATTTATTTTCGGTAAAATCCGCGCCGTTGCCAGTGGTCGACTTTATTGATGATCTCGACCCTGACCGCCTGACGCCGCGTGATGCACTCGAAGCACTCTATCAGGCGAAAAAATTATTGGACAAATAAACTGTCTGAAAGTTTTGACATCATAGCTGTCAGCGCTATGCTAAGCACTATTGCTGGAATGGGGGAATTCCAATGACATTCGTCGTAGGCGAAGACTGCATTAAATGCAAACACACAGACTGCGTGGAAGTCTGTCCCGTAGACTGCTTTTATGAGGGTCCCAATTTTCTCGTTATTCATCCCGATGAATGCATTGACTGCGCGCTTTGCGAACCCGAATGCCCAGTAGACGCAATATTTTCAGAGGATGAGCTGCCCTCCGATCAGCAAAACTTTCTAGAGCTCAACGCCGAGTTAGCTGAAATCTGGCCAAACATCACGGAAAAGAAAGACCCTCTCGCCGATGCCGAAGAGTGGGAAGGTAAACCCAGTAAGCTGGCTCTGCTAGAACGCTAATCTAGGCAAACAGCAGTTCAGAGTTTATACCCTCGCGCTCAGCAGCTCGACGCAACTTCGCTAGACCCTCGATCTGGATTTGTCTCACCCGCTCGCGAGTGAGACCAACTTCGGAGCCTACCTCTTCGAGTGTCGACGGCTCATAGCCACGTAAGCCAAAGCGTCTGGCCACCACTTCCCGATGCTTCTCGGGCAGTTGCTCAATCCACAGCTTCACATGCTCGTGTACATCATTGCTCACTGCCGAATCGCTTGGCCCATCGATAACGGAATCGGCAAAGGCTTCCTGAGCTGGCCTATCAGAGTCAGCTGCCAAAGGCGTATCTACCGAGCTTTCACGCTCAGAGAGTTTGAGAAGTCTGTGCACCTCAGTGGCTGGGCGTTTCATGTGATCTGCTAGCTCTGCGATTGAGGGCTCTCTTCGCAATACGCTTCTGAGCTCTCTGGTAACTCGGAGCACGGTATTGATCTCTTTCACAATGTGAACAGGTAACCGAACTGTCCTAGTTTGATTCATCAGCGCGCGCTCGATGTTTTGGCGAATCCACCAAGTCGCATAGGTAGAGAATCGAAAACCTCGCTCGGGATCAAACTTTTCGACCGCGTGCATGAGCCCCAAGTTGCCCTCTTCGATTAGGTCCAAAAGCGGTAAACCACGATTGGTGTAGCGCTTCGCCAACATGACTACCAGACGAAGGTTACTTTTGATCATCCTTGCTCGAGCATTGCTGTCGCCCTTCAAAGCCGCTCTCGCAACGTCGCGTTCCTGCCCTGCAGTCAGTAACGGCGTTTTGCCAATCTCTGCCAGGTAAAGCTGTGTCGAGTCGAACCCGCTCGACAGCTCATTGGCTTCACTCTGACCTGAGCCCGCAGTGTGGACTCGTGTTGTTAAATGCTCAAAATCGAGCGGTACCGTTCTCTCTTCGTGTATCGTCTGTGCAATTGGGCCTGCCACAAGAGATCCCCCTCTCTGGCTCCCAAACTCCTATCGACGTTTGGGTAGCAGTGTTAACGGGTCAATCGGTTGACCTCGCCGACGTATCTCGAAGTGGAGCTTTACCGAATCAGTGCCACTGCTGCCCATAGTCGCGATCCGCTGGCCGGCTGTAACATCAGAGCCCTCCTCCACCAGCAATCGTTCATTGTGACCATAGGCGCTCAAGTACGTCTCATTATGTTTTATTATTAGTAACGCGCCGTAGCCCGTTACCCCCGTACCGGCATAAACCACCTTGCCACCTGCCGCAGCCGTCACCGGCTCACCGCGACGACCAGCAATGTCCACCCCCTTGTGTAGATTGGTCGAGAACGACCGCACCACTGAGCCCGAGGATGGCCAACGCCAGCGCCCAGTCGACTGCGCCTGACTTACACTTGCGACGCTAGATTTACTCTTCGGGCGTGAAGGTTTTGTGACATTTGTCGTGTTTGTCACTTTAGTTTTTGGCTTTGTAGTTTGGGCCACACTCTTGCGAGCATCCTGCACTTTTGTGGTGCGCTTTTTCGACGACGCAGACTTGTTAGTCTTGGTTTTTAAAGTCTGGTTAACCCTGATGACGTAGGGTGGGTCGATGTTGTTTAGCTTCGCCAGTTCCCTAAAATCGATACCCAAGCGAAATGCGATAGCGTAAAGCGTATCGCCCCTCATTACCGTGTAGGGCTCTCCTAATGGCAGAGCTGGACCATAGTCGGGAGGCTCATTGACCCTGCCCCCCTGCTCCGCAGTTTCCCACGGCCGTAAACGATCTGGATCCGCTGCCGTGCACCCTATCAGACAACACAAAAGAGCTGCCGACAGAAGCCTAGCCAGCCCGATCAAAACTACCTCGCCGACCGCTCTGTTTGCGCAGATAGCTTGCCAACAGCCACAACAACAAGAATGCCCACCAGCAGAGCGACTGCGCACAGCCCCAGCATAGGTTCTCCTGTGGTCTCGCTGTAGGTCCTGGGCAAGATGGGTACTGATTGAACAGCACGCATTTCACCATGCCGATCAACAATGCTAGCCACCACAGCCTGCCACGGCCACAGCGCGATCAGTGAGCCCGCCAGAACCCCGGTCAGTGTCGAGAGCGTAGTGACTCGATACCGAGCCAACAGCGCCTTCAAGACGCGAGCGAAGGCAAGAAGCCCAATCAAACAGCCTGCAAAGAAAACTGTCAGTACCAACAAATCAAGATCAACCACCGCAGCGATGACCGGCTGGTACATCCCCATCAGTAACAACAAAAAGCTACCCGAGATACCCGGTAGAACCATGGCACAGATGGCGATCATCCCTGCGAAAAAAAAGCCCACCAAAGATGTTTCTAGCGTAAAGGCCTGCCCAAGTGCAATTGAGGCAGCCACGCCCGCGCCTATCAGCGGAGCCACGATCTGAGGCCCTGAAATATCTGATCGTAACGACCTGGCCAGTGAGACGGTACTTGCCAACACCAAGCCGAAGAAAAAGGACCACAAGGGGAGCGGAAATGCCTTCATCGCCCAGTCGATAGAGGAAGCCAATACAACGATGGCAGTGAACATACCGCCCGCTAGCGTGATAAGAAAGCCTGCATCAACTCGCATCAAGGCAGCCTTGATATCCCCTTGGAAAACCATGGCCAGCGCCTTCATATCGACAGCGGCGATCGCTGTGATCAAACGATCATAGATACCGGTTATCAGCGCGATGGTGCCACCAGAGACGCCCGGGACCAGATCGGCGGTTCCCATTGCGAAGCCGCGGAGAAAAACAGACAGGTCAAATTTCATTTTTGTAACCCTGGTACCATTGGCACAAAGTTGGCGGGCTCAACGATCTCCTGCTGAAGGCCATCATCAGTGAGTCGAGCCCGAACCAAATTTTGCTCACTGCCACCGACCGGTGCTAATAAGAAACCATCGGGCGATAGCTGCGCTAGGAGGTCTGCTGGCAATGCTTCGGGGGCGGCCGCACAGAGAATCACATCAAAAGGGGCGAACTCGGCCCAGCCTTGAAAACCGTCACCATGCAGACAGCGGATATTGCGAACTCTAAGCGAGCGGAGTCTCTGACGAGCTTTTTCCAACAACGGTTTAATCCGCTCGATAGCAAACACTTCAGACGCAAATTGCGCGAGAACTATGGACTGATAGCCGGAGCCGCTACCAATCTCGAGTATACGACCAAGCGAGTCATGCTCAAGTGCTAACTCGGTCATTCTTGCAACGGTGTAAGGCTGACTTAAGGTCTGATTGAACCCAATGGGGAGTGCTGTGTCCTCGTAGGCACGGTGCGCGAGTGCCTCATCCACAAACAAGTGACGAGGGATATCTGCCATCACCTCCAGAACCTGCTCGTTAACGATGCCCTGCTCCCTGAGACGCGCAACTAGACGATCACGCGTTCGCTGCGATGTCATTCCTATACCTTGGAATTGCGCTTTCACGAGGGGGTCGCGGCCAGTAAAACGACGCTGTGCGCAGCAATGCCTTCTTCGCGACCGACATAACCCAATCGCTCAGTCGTTGTCGCTTTCACGTTAACGGCGTTCTCAGCTAACCCAAGATCGTTTGCGAGGATATTTTTCATAGCATCGATGTGAGGCGCCAACCTGGGCTTCTGGGCGATTACCGTGATATCAACGTTAACCGGCTCAAAACCCTGGCCAGCCACCAGCGTCAGCACATGTCGGAGCAACTCTCGACTGTCAGCACCCGCGTAAGCGTCATCAGTGTCTGGAAAGTGCTTTCCGATATCCCCAAGGGCTACCGCTCCTAAGAGCGCATCGCAAAGCGCATGGATAACTACATCACCATCGGAATGAGCGACCAGCGCAGCGTCACAGGGTACCTTTACACCGCCAAGCACCACTTCGCTACCCGCCCCAAAAGCGTGCACATCAAAGCCGTGACCAATTCTCATTCGATCCCTCTCCCCTGCAGACGCTTTAATATGATCTCTGCAAATTCGAGGTCAACTGGCAGCGTAATTTTTATATTGGTGGGTGGGCTATTCACCACCTGAACTGGATGACCCGCAAGTTCCATTGCCATCGACTCATCGGTGACTACAGCCTCGCTAGTTAGGGCTTTTGCCAACGCCGCTTTCAGTAAGCCAAGCTGAAAAATCTGGGGGGTCTGTGCTCTCACAAGCTCCTGCCGGTCTTCAGTGCCCAACACCCGACCGGCACCATCAATTCGCTTGATGGTATCAGTCGACACTTGCGCAAGAATGCTGCCATTCCCAGAACCTAGCGATGTCTTGATCAACTCTCGTAGGGTAGCCACTGAAATGCAGGGTCTGGCGGCATCATGAACCAAAACCCAGTCAGAGGGGGCAGCGCTCTCATTCAAACGCTCTAGTCCACCAAAGACAGAGTCGGCTCTCTCGGCGCCGCCAACCGTGGTCATCACTCTGGGGTCGGCAAGGCTTTCTATTGAATCCGCTCTCCGATCGCTGGGGTCGAGGACGACGACAACTCCGCGGATATCGGGACAGGCAAGCAATGCGCGAAGGGTTTGTTCGAGTATGGGCACACCGTCCAACAATAGGTATTGCTTGGGAATCTCCGCCGCCATCCGCTTGCCAGAACCTGCCGCGGGCACAACGGCCCAAACTGATGCCGTCACTGATCAAACTCCTGATCAGTCTTATCCACAAACAGGTAAAACTCTTCGCCCTCTTGCACCAACCCGAGGTCCTCCCTCGCCACAGCCTCAAGCATGACCTCTCCCTGCTGCAACTCCAGCACTTGACTCGTTAACGCCTCATTACGCTCCCTGAGTGTGCTATTCAGCTCGGTTTCATCGGCGACTCGCTGCTCCAGAGACGCTCGCTCGATAATCCCACCCTCACCAAGCCAGAGACGGTACTGCAGTAAGAGTAAAAGACCCAGCAGTGCGAGCATCAAGCGCATTGATCAACCCCGCTGGAACTCAGCCCTGCCGCGATAGGGGGCAGTCATCCCCAGCTCAGCCTCTATTCGCAGTAGCCGGTTGTATTTCGCAACTCGATCACTTCGACACAGCGAGCCTGTCTTAATCTGACCCGCACCCGTACCAACCGCCAAGTCCGCAATCGTCGAGTCCTCGGTCTCACCAGACCGATGAGAAATAACGGCGGTATAGCCAGCCTGCTGCGCCATGGAAATCGCATTCAAGGTTTCGGTTAGCGATCCAATCTGATTGAACTTGATGAGGATCGAGTTCGCCACACTCTGATCGATACCGCGTTGTAGTATCGATGTATTCGTCACAAACAAATCGTCCCCAACAAGCTGAACCCGATCGCCCATCAGCTGAGTTAAGTAGGCCCAGCCGTCCCAGTCCGCTTCATCAAGCCCGTCCTCGATTGAAACGATCGGATGGTTATTGCTCAGCTCGGCCAGGTAATCTGAGAACCCTTCTGCGCTAAAAGAACGCCCATCGCCAGAAAGGTGGTATTCCCCATCCCGGTAAAACTCTGATGCTGCGCAGTCAAGCGCTAGGGTGATGTCTTCACCGATGCGGTAACCCGCCGCCGATACAGCCTCAGCAATAACCTCGAGTGCCGCGGCATTAGAGGGGAGATTGGGCGCGAAGCCACCCTCGTCGCCAACAGCAGTCGCGAGTCCCCGAGCCTTGAGTACTTTTTTCAGGTGGTGAAATACCTCAGCACCGATCCGAAGCGCTTCTGCAAAGGAGCTCGCCATCACCGGTTGAATCATAAACTCCTGAATATCAACATTATTGTCGGCGTGCTCACCACCATTAAGAATATTCATCATCGGCACTGGCATCACGAGATGGTCATTGCCCGCTAGATTCGCAATATGCTGATAGAGCGGTGTTTTAGCAGACTGCGCGGCTGCCCGCGCGGTTGCCAAAGAAGCCGCGAGAATCGCATTGGCACCAAAGCGGGACTTATTCTCCGTACCATCTGCATCGAGCATGCTTTGATCACAGCCCGATTGGTTCAAAGGGTCGTGGCCGAGGAGACATTCTCTAATCGGACCGTTGACGTTAGCTACCGCCGTCATGACACCCTTTCCCAGATAACGTGCTATATCGCCATCACGGAGTTCGAGTGCCTCACGCGAGCCTGTGCTAGCGCCCGATGGCGCATAGGCCACTCCCACAGTGTCGTCGTCGAGTGTTACCTCAGCCATTACTGTTGGATTGCCCCGCGAATCAATCACCTCAAAGGCTCGAACATCGACAATTTCGTTCACACTATTTCTCCCTTAAATTATCTATTGAATCATCAATGGCGCCGCCGTTTTTACCGCAACGTCTATGGCTTTTACTCGCTCGAGGAAAGGCTCTAGCAACGCGAGAGGCAAGGCGCTTGGCCCATCGCACAGCGCTCGATCCGGATCAGGATGTGATTCGAGGAACAAGCCTGCCAAGCCCGTTGCCATTCCAGCGCGCGCTAATTCGAGCACTTGCGCTCGTCGGCCACCCGATGCGGCCTCCCCCGGATCTCTTCGCTGCAACGCGTGAGTCACGTCAAAGATGATCGGAGCACCACTCGTGACACGCTTCATCACACCAAATCCAAGCATATCCACAACAAGATTGTCATAGCCAAAGTTACTGCCGCGCTCGCAAAGCAGTAACTGATCATTGCCACACTCTTCAAACTTATCCGTGATATTTCGCATCTGTTCAGGGCTTAAGAATTGGGGCTTCTTGATGTTGATCGGTACCCCAGTCGTTGCCATGGCCTGAACTAGATCAGTCTGACGCGCCAAAAACGCAGGCAATTGAATGATATCAGCCACCTCGGCGGCCCTCGGCGCCTCCTCGGCCGTATGCACATCGGTGATCACAGGCAGATTAAGCTGAGTCTTGACCGCGGCAAGAATCTCAAGCCCTTTCTCTAGGCCTGGGCCTCGGTAAGAATGAATCGACGACCGATTTGCCTTGTCGTAGGACGCCTTAAAAACCAAAGGAATCTCGTGTTTGGTGCAAACCTCCGCATAGTGGGCGGCTACATCAACGGTGAACTGCTCTGATTCGAGCACATTAACACCGCCAACCAAAACAAAGGGCGCGTCGTTGGCGAATGTGATATCGCCTACCCTAACCTCGGGTGCTGACATTAGACGCCGACCTCTTTGTCAGTAGCTGATACCGCCGCAGCAACAAAGCTTGTGAACAATGGATGCCCGCCTCTTGGTCGCGAGGTAAATTCAGGGTGGAATTGACAGGCAACAAACCAAGGGTGGTCGGGCAATTCAATCATTTCGACCAGTTCTCGGTCAGCCGACCAACCAGACACTGTCATACCCTCGGCCTCGAACCGCGGTACCAGAGTGTTATTTACCTCGTAACGATGGCGATGGCGCTCTCTGATCACGTCTGAGCCGTAAATCGCTCGTGTCTTAGTGCCCTCGACCAAGTGGCAGGGCTGGGCACCAAGCCTCATGGTGCCACCCATGTCCGAATGCTCGTCGCGCTGCTCGACTACACCTGTCTCCGTTCGCCATTCGGTAATGAGCCCGATAACGGGATATGGGGTTTCGATATCCATCTCTGTTGAGTGAGCGCCGGTCATTCCACATACATTGCGCGCAAACTCGATCATCGCCATGTGCATGCCAAGACAAATACCGAGGTAAGGGGTGCCGGTCTCTCGCGCGTAGCGAACCGCCACTATCTTGCCTTCGATACCGCGGTCCCCGAACCCACCGGGCACTAGAATGGCATCCAATTTTTGCAATATTTCGACGCCATCGCACTCAATATCTTCAGCATCGATGTAATCGATCTCAACGCCAGCGCCTGTTTGCAATCCAGCGTGACCCAAGGCCTCGTTGAGTGACTTGTAGGCGTCAACCAGATCTGTGTATTTGCCCACCATGCCAATCCGAACAGTTGTACTGCGCTCAGCTGAATCTCGGGCAACAACGTCGTCCCACTCGGTTAAGTCCACGGGGCCGGGCGACATCCCGAATCGTTCTAAAATATAGTCATCCAAACCGTTTTCGTGCAGGTTTTTTGGGATTTTATAGATTGAATCAGCATCCAGCAGAGGAATGACAGCTCGCTGCTCAACATTGGTAAATAGCGAAATTTTCTGACGTGCGCCATCGTCGATATCAACTGAGCAACGACACAACAATACGTCAGCCTGCAAGCCTATTGAGCGCAATTCCTTCACCGAATGCTGAGTAGGCTTAGTTTTGATCTCGCCCGCCGTGGGGATGTATGGCACCAGTGTGAGGTGCATCAACAGCGCTTTACTCGATCCTGCTTCGAGCTTCAATTGGCGAAGCGCCTCTAAAAAGGGCTGACTCTCGATATCACCAACAGTACCCCCAACTTCGACTACCGCCACCTCCGCGTCACCAGCACCCTCAATGACGCGTCGCTTTATCTCGTCAGTGATATGCGGAATGACTTGCACGGTACCGCCGAGATAGTCGCCCCGCCGCTCGCGACGCAGCACCTCGTCATACACCTGCCCCGTGGTGAAGTTATTACGCTTGGACATTGTCGCGCGTGTGAAACGCTCATAGTGCCCAAGATCAAGATCGGTCTCAGCACCATCGTCAGTCACGAACACTTCCCCGTGCTGAAACGGACTCATTGTGCCGGGATCAACATTGATATACGGGTCTAACTTCATCAGTGTGACTCGCAAGCCGCGAGCCTCGAGCAGCGCCGCAAGTGACGCCGCCGCGATACCCTTTCCGAGAGAAGAAACTACACCACCGGTAACAAAAACGTATCGCGTCATGGACTCCACCAAAGCTTAATTTAGCCTCTTTCTCCAACAGGAATCCGTTGCGATCTGAAGCTCTCCGATGGGCGATTAGGGTAACACTAAGCACCCGTTTGCACCAAGGCATTAGACTGCTAACACTACAGGCCTCCAGCGCGGTAGCAAGCCGTGGTCACCGGGTGCTAAGTATGTTGATGCATCGGACGTCAAGCCAAGGTTACTGACTGCGACCACAACCCCGTCAATGCTGAGCAAAGGCGTCTGGTCGCGTCTAAATGGAGGCACCTGCATCTCCTGAAACCACTGCGTTAAGGGCCTTGTGGGTCTGTTCAATGGAGCGACTTGCAAGCCCTGCGCACGACTGACAAGATCACAGGCGATCCCCGGGCTTAGCCCTACATCAGCCGGTACCCAATCGAGTACGCCCCAGGCGCCATTGAGTTCGTCGCCCACCACCACAGTGTTAGGAAGATCCCTCGTACGGACAGTACTTTGATAAGCGAATATCGCACCCCGCCAACGCATCAGGGTGACTTCCCCCTGCGATAATGACGGCTGTTTATGCTGCTCAGCACTGACACATTGCCGTGCAAATTCGATCAATTGTTCATGTGAAAACGTCGGTAGAGACAAGTGGTAAAGCCATTGGTAAAGATCCTGAGCAAGTCGGCCGACGTCATCATCAACCAGCTTGAGGCCAGGATCACCTAGCGCCGATTGGGTCAGGTTCAAGGGGCGAGTCAGGAGCGATGTGGCCAGTTGGCGCTGCTGATCCGTAACTCGTGAAAAGCTCTCACGATAACCTGGCCAACGCCTTTCTAAAACGGGCAAGACCTCGTGACGAATAAAATTCCTGTCGTAGCGCGTATCGCTGTTACTCGCATCTGCAATGGGATCCAGTGACTCGCTCGCCGCAAACGCTTCAATGACCGAGCGCGGTGTATGAAGCATAGGTCGCAGCAGCGAGCCGTGACCACAGGCCCTAGATTGTGGCATCCCGGACAACCCACGAGGGCCAGCTCCTCGCAACAGTCGAAGCATCAACGTCTCGGCTTGATCGTCCTGATGATGACCCAGAAGCAGTAGATCGCCGGGGATCAACAGCGACTCAAACACCTCATACCGAGCTTGGCGCGCAGCGGCCTCGGGGCCTTTGCCCGAATCAACTACCGACACGACGCGGATCGTTAAATCAACTCCTAGCTCACTGCAAAACTCAGCGCATCGATCCGCCCAGGCACTGGCGTCGGGCTGTAACTGATGATTGATGTGGATCGCAATTATCGGTGGGAGCGTTTCTTCCTCTGCAAGGCGACAAATTGCGACGAGCAGACTCAGGCTATCGATGCCACCAGACAGAGCAACATGCAGACGACGCGCCGCTTGAAGCGTGCCGATATGGGGCGCAAATGCCTCGAGCAATCGCCGGCCTTACTCGCTTCCGTAGGCCATCAGACGCTGATATCTCGCCTCGACCAAACGCTCTACGTCCATGTCACGAAGCGTTGCAAGTTGCTCCGTGAGGTAGCTTTTGATTCTTTCAGCCATTTGATCGATATTCCGGTGCGCACCACCCAGTGGCTCTTCGATCGTCGTATCGACGATACCTAGCTTTTCCAATGTGGATGAGGTAACACCCATCGCCTCCGCCGCCTGAGGCGCAAACTCACTGCTCTTCCAGATAATATTGGCGCAACCCTCAGGTGAGATAACAAAGTAAGTAGAGTACTGAAGCATGGCAAGGTGATCACCGACACCAATTCCCAATGCACCCCCAGAAGACCCTTCACCTATCACGACGCAAATAATCGGAGTTTTGAGTCGGGACATGGCGGCCAGATTCTGAGCGATTGCCTCGGAAATCCCACGCTCTTCCGAATCGATGCCAGGGTAGGCTCCGGGCGTATCAATCAGTGTTACCACGGGCATTTTAAAGCGCTCCGCCATCTCCATCAGACGCATCGCTTTGCGATACCCCTCTGGCTTTGGCATACCGAAGTTACGATAGACCTTGTCTTTGACTGACCGCCCTTTTTCCTGCCCAATCACCATCACAGGCTTACCGTTTAACCGCGCTACGCCGCCAACGATCGCCTTGTCGTCAGCGAAGTGTCGGTCACCATGCAGCTCATCAAATTCGTCGAATATCAGCGGTATGTAATCAAGTGAGTAAGGCCGAAGTGGATGGCGCGCAACACGCACAATGTCCCAAGGGCTCAAATCCGAATAAATCGACTGAGTCAGCTTGTGGCTCTTGTCTTTGAGTCGCTGGATTTCTTCGGTGATATTGATCTCAGCATCATCTCCAACCGACTGGAGTTCCTCGATTTTCATCTCGAGCTCTGCAATGGGCTGCTCAAAATCAAGATAATTTGGGTTCATTGTATTCGGCCCTTCCCGAAGAGGTTACTATGCGCGCTCTGCGCGACTCCACAGTCTACAAACCATGTCTGTTCGCGTCATCTGTAAGATTTACGCTACTTTTTTATACTAGATGTCGACAATTACTAACGAATTTGGTTCCCCACCCGCTCGATTACTGCTCGCTCCCATGGAGGGGGTGCTCGAAGTGGTGATGCGAGAGATGATCACCGAAATCGGTGGATACGAGCGTTGCGTCACCGAATTTATCCGAGTGTCATCAACCGTACTCCCAAGTCGAGTGTTCTATCGCCTGTGTCCCGAACTCAAAAATGAGGGCAGAACAGCCTCTGGCATTCCTGTTTACGTCCAGCTCCTAGGATCAGATCCGGCATTACTCGCTGAAAACGCCAAAGTCGCAGTAAAGCTTGGCACACCGGGAATCGACCTGAACTTTGGTTGCCCCGCAAAGACGGTCAACAAGTCACGAGGCGGCGCGACGCTTTTAAAAACACCCGACCAAATTGGCCTTATTTGCCGAAATGTGCGTGATGCAGTACCAGTCAATATTCCGGTAACAGCAAAGATCCGCTTGGGCTATGACACTGATGAGTGCTTTGATGCTATTTACCAAGCAGCGATCAGCAGTGGCATTGATGAACTAACTATTCACGCGAGAACAAAAGTTCAGGGCTATCGCCCACCCGCGCATTGGTATCGGCTAGCAGAAGTCTGCCAGTCGTCTAGTATCCCTATAATCGCCAATGGTGAATTATGGTCACCTGGTGATATCGCACAATGCCGGGATGCCAGCGGCTGCAATGCATTTATGCTAGCAAGGGGTGCGCTGTGTCGCCCAGATCTCGGTCGATCGGTCAAGGCCGAGTTCGAGGGACGTCATGTAAAACCCATGGAGTGGCCAGAAATACTCGAGTTGATCATCCGCTTCATGGATGCCAATGGCGATCGTTACGACAAGAGATATGCCGTCAATCCAGTGAAACAGTGGCTGGTCTACCTGAAGCACTACTATCCACAAGCGGCGCAGCTATTTGCACAAGTGAAGCGGATTAGCGATCCTGACGAACTGAGGCTGCACCTAGTGGCTAAAGGCTTGCCACTGGCGGCCTAACTTCAGGCGATAACAACGAACGATAAAGGGGCAGCGGGATCGATGAGCACTACTACTTTTGGGAGATCTGACGACTTATTCGGCCATCCAAGGGGCTTATTTGTTTGCTTCGCGACCGAAATGTGGGAGCGCTTCTCATTCTATGGAATGAAGTACTTATTGGTACTTTACTTGGTGGATCATCATCTGTTCAGCGACGGCGATGCCCTGCGATTGCTAGGTGCGTATAGCGCACTGGTGTACGCAATGCCCCTGCTTGGCGGCATTGTCTCCGATCGCTATCTGGGCCAAACCCAATCTGTCCAAATAGGTGCCGTGCTATTGGTGGCCGGGCACTTCGCGATGGCGTTCGAAGGAGCACCGGCGATGCTTGGTGACGGTGGTAACGTTATTCGCGATGAAACCGCGATCTCGACCTTCTATTTGGCACTCGCACTCATTATCGTCGGCGTCGGTCTACTGAAGCCCAATATTTCTACCGTGGTAGGGCAGTTATACGGCGACGCCGATCCAAGACGCGACGGCGGTTTTACCATCTTCTATATGGGTATCAATGTCGGTGCCGCCAGTGCAGCCTTACTATGCGGCTGGTTAGCTGATGCCTATGGGTGGTCTTATGGATTTGGAGCTGCCGGCATCGGAATGCTGCTTGGTTTATTGATTTTTAACGGAGGGCAATCGTGGCTGGGGGGCAAAGGAGATGCAAAGAATCCGGAACTGCTAGCTGCAAAAACTAGTGTCTCACTCAACCTCCTGACATTGAAGCAAACCATCTACGCCGGCTGTTTAGTAGCCGTTGGATTAGTTTGGTTGATGATGCAAAGACCTAGCGACATTGGTTTACTGTTGCCAGTCGTGAGCGCAGCGTTTATGGCATGGTTTAGCTGGTTGCTGGTGACTCAGTGCGATAACAGCGAGCGAGGAAAAATGACCGCTCTCTTCTTTTTAATCGTCACCAGCACGGTGTTTTGGTCCATGTTCGAGCAATCGGGTGGTTCCATGACGCTGTTTGCCGAGCGAGCAACCGATTTATCGCTGTTTGGGCTTAATCTGACGGCTGCACAGTTTGGCTCTGCCAATGCAATTTTTATCATCATCCTGTCGCCACTATTTGCTCTGTTATGGCCTGCTTTGTTATCGCAAAACATCGAACCCACCACGCCGGCTAAATTTGGCTTTGGAATTATGCAAGTTGGTCTGGGTTTTGGTGCGCTCCTCATCGGTATCAACAATCCTGACGCTGCCGGCCTCGTATCTGCCTGGTGGCTGGTACTAGCTTATTTTCTGCACACCTCTGCAGAACTCTGCCTAAGCCCTGTCGGCCTGTCAGCAGTTACCAAGCTATCAATCGCGCGCTACGTGGGTGTGATGATGGGAGCTTGGTTTTTAGCAAGCGCTTATGGATCCTATCTTGCATCAGAGCTCGCGATCTTTTTCTCGTCCGTGGAAGGCTCGGCTGATGGTCGTTTGGGAGCCGAGGGCTTCAGCCTGCTGTTTACGGAGCTGCTCGTTTATGGCGTCGCACTAGGTGTTGCAGTATTGCTAGTTTCGCCACTGATTCGCCGACTGATGGGCAATGTTCGCTAGCTAAGCAGCGGTGTTACCCGAGGGCGTCACTCCCTTTAAGCGCGCGCCGGCATAGCGACGTGCGCTAGCCAAATCGGAGCCGACAAGATAGAGCGCGGGCACCAAGAGCAAGCTGACAAAAAATGCGAAAAATACGCCAAAAGCCAGGGACAGAACGGAAGGCTTGAGAAATTCGGCCTCGATCGACGTCTCTGCCATAATCGGCATTAAACCGAAAAATGTCGTCAGGGTGGTCAACAAGATGGGACGGAAGCGGCTCTTGGCTGCGTTCAGGATGGCAGTGCGGCGATCATCTCCTAGCGCCTCGCGCTTCAGAATGTAATCGATCAGAACCAGATTGTCGTTTACCACAACACCCGCTGCGGCCCCCATGCCGAAGAATGAAAACATGTCCAGAGGCAGGCCAAACATACCATGACCGAATACGGCCCCCATGTAAGCAAAAGGAATCGCTGACATAATAATCAAGGGTAAGCTGTAAGAGCGAAATGCCACTGCTAACAAGGTGTAGATTGCCAGCATCGCGAGCGTGAACAATCGGGTGACCTCAGCAAAGAACTCGGTTTGCTGCTCTTCCCAACCTCCTTTGATCACCTCTAGGTCTGGATAGCGCTGCTCTAACTCAGGAATAAACTCATCCTGAACGACATCATTAATATCGCCAATGGCATCAACATCGACCCGCGCGTAAACTTCCAGAATCTGGCGACCATCCCTGCGCACTATTCGCTGGGCCGCCCGACGCACCTCAATATCCGCAACTGTCGACAAGGCAATCATCCGGCCATCGGCTGCCCGAACTTTCAATCGGCGCAATGAATCGAGGTTCTCGCGCGCCTCTAGGGGATATCGCAACATCACTTTGACATCCCCAAACTCGCGCGGCAGTCGTTGCACTTCCTCACCGAAGTAAGCCTGACGGATCTGCTGCGACACATCAGAGAGCGTTATGCCAAGTTTTTCAGCACCCGGCTTCAACCGGAGATTCAACTCGTCGATCTCGCCTCTTTGGTTATCGCGAACATAAAATACATCTTCGAAATTCACCAAGTAATCACGCAGTTCGGCCGTGGCTTGGCGCAAACGGTCTTCATTGTCATGGGAGAAGACGTAGGTAAGAATCGCCTCTCCCTGATTGGCGGTATATGCGACGTTGATATTCTCGGCATCAGGTATATCACCCATCAGCTCCAGATAGATTTCTGCCGCTTCTCGAGTACTGATGTCTCGCTCTGCCGCGGGCGGCAACTGAATAAATTGTTCGATTTGATTGCCACCGGCAAAAGTAAAAGTGCCAATCACTGGTTGTTTTACACTGAGGGAGTCACTCGCTCGATTGAGCTGATCCATGACAGTCTGCGTGCGCTCGAACGGCACCCCAGTGGGTAGTCCCACGTTTACTTGGACCATGTCCGCTTCTAACTGAGGGAAGAAGTAAAACTTTACGTGCCCCTCGTAGGCTAGCGCGAGTGCCACCACAAAGCTCGCACCAAAGGTTGCACTTACCGTGTAGCGACGATCGAGCACCCTGCGCAAAAATGGCACATAGGAATTCTTCGAAAAACCAGAAATTGCATCCGAGATGTAACGCTGCGCGGCAAACCCTTTATTCCCAGAATCTCGCGTAGATAGTTTCCGCAAATGCGCCGGCAGTATGAAAAATGCCTCTATTAGCGAGAACATCAAGGCAAACGCAATCACCGCTGACAGATGACGCAAAAACTCGCTCTGAGGACCAGACAGGAATGCCCAGGGTACAAACGCTACCACCGTTGTCAGAACAGCGAATACGACGGGACGGGCTACCGCGGAGGCTCCAGCAATGGCCGCTTCTTCAGCATCGAACCCAAGCTCCTCACGATGGTGATGAATACTCTCCCCCACCACTATCGCGTCATCAACGACGATCCCCAGCACCAAAAGAAACGCAAACAGCGACAAAAAATTGATCGACACATCGACCATAGGCAAGAAAATAAAAGCCCCAACGAATGAGATGGCTATGCCTACAGTGACCCACACCGCGACGGTAAACCGCAGCGTAAGTAGCAGAATCGCAAGCACAAGGGCGAGCCCCATCACAGCCGACTTCACAATAAGGTCCATCCTTGACTGATAGGAGTCGGCCTCATCGCGCAGACTTATTAATTGAACTCCGGGCGGCAGTTCGGACTGCTTCTCTGCTATCCAAGTGTTCACCTGTTCCGATGTTTTGGTAATGAACAGCCGATCCGAAGGTCTTACCTCTAATAATATTGCAGGGACGCCATTTGCTGTCGCCGACATACGCACGTCTTCAAAGCCATCGATCACCGTGGCGACATCACCCAAGCGCAGCTTGCCGCCCGAGGCTTGTTCGCGCACGACGATGCGCTCAAAGTCGAGCTCGTTATCAGCAAGATTTTCTGTACGCAGTTGGATATTACCGGTTGGTGTTCGCACCTCTCCCGAGGAAAAATTGATCGACGAGGCGCGAATGGCACGGGCGAGCTCGCTAAAAGTCAAACCATACTGCTGAAGCGCTGATTCAGAGACCTCGATAGTCACTTCCTCACTGCGACGCCCCCCGAGGTCGACCTCACTCACCTGACTCAATCCAATTAACTCATCGCGGAACTCTTCCGCTATTCGCGATAACGAACGCTCACCGACATCGCCCTGTAGCACCAGGTAATGAATGGTTTCTTTCCATTCTATATTTCGAATACGCGGTGGTTCCAAGTCGCGAGGCAGTGACGTAATGCTATCGACAGCATCCCTAATATCTTCCTTGAACTCGGTAAGATCGGTGCGTGGAAAGGCTTCAAGACTGACCTGACCAAATCCCTCCCTCGCTTCGGAGTTATAGCGGCGGAGGTTATCGAGATTTTTAATCGAGGCCTCAACGCGCTGAATAACTTGCTGTTCCATCTCCTTCGGCGACGCGCCGGGCCATACTAGCGACACCTGAACAAGCGGCAATTTAACAATCGGCTGAACTTCTCGCTCGATCGAGGCCCAAGCAAAAAAACCAGCGACCAAGATAAAGGCCATGAGCAAATTGGCAGCTACTGAATTGCGAACCCACCAGGCAATTAATCCGTTCATATCGAGGCTAGCTCGCGTCCACAATCGACGCGTCAGTGGATTCGATCGCGCTGAGCGGCATACCCGCGACTGGATTTCTGATAGGCGAGACAATCACTCGCTCGCCCTGCGTCAATCCAGTTCGAATGTAAGCGTAGTCGGCATTGGCGTAGGCGACATCGACCGACTTGATCTGCAGGTCATCGTTGTCTGTCATGACAAAAACTCTGTCGCCCGCTCGTAAACCAGCAGCCGGAATTTCTAAGACATTATCAAGCGCGCGGCCGCTAATGGTCGCCTTCACAAACAGACCTGGGGCCAGTGGCATATCGCCGTCTACGACTTCGTAAGGACGACGAACCTCGGCCGTAGCAAATACAGTTCGAGTCGCCGCCTCGATAGAGGCGTCAACACGCGTTAGGTAGCCCCGCCAATCTTGCTCCCTACCCCCAACATCAGCACTAAAAGTGACGCGAAGCCCCTCGTCCACCGCTTGGTAGCCAATTGGCACCCCAAGCGCCGCCAAGTCGCTATCAGAGAGGGGTAACCGAACCTCAGCAACATCGGTGGAAAATACGGACGCCAGCGCGCGGCCGGGCGTCAGATACTGCCCCTCATCCACCATTGTGTTGGCGATCCGTACATCAAAGGGCAATGTGACACGGGTTCGTGCCAGATCTGTCTCGGCTGATTCTAGCGCCACATTGGCGGCTGCCAAGGCCGCTTCGGCTTGCCGTATCTGGGGTATCTTGAGCGCGAGCTCCGAGGGATTGGGCTCACCCAGCAGCTGCTTCTCTGCGACATCGGCATCAGCCTTCGCTTGCTCCAACGCCAGCTGGTTCGAGGCGACTCGGGCACGGGCTTCGGCCACTCGGACACGATAATCATCGTCCTCAAGCGTCAGGATCGCATCCCCCGCTCTTACCAACCCCCCTTCGATAAACTCAGGTGATACTGATGTGATGCGCCCACCCACTTCAGATAACAGCTCGATTTCAACCCGAGGTCTCACTTCACCATAGACGGTGATAGACGCTTCGGTAGCCACTGCTGAGGCCCGTTCAATGTAGACTCCAATGGCCGATCGCTCTGCCTCTACCATCTCAGGCTCCGGCGCCGTGGCGCGGAGGAACTGCACAATGGCCACCATTACAATTACAACGATGACGGGACCTATGACACGTCGAAGCATCTGAGTCATTAGGCATCCTTACTGCAAAGACAAAACATGGGCAAAGTATACCACGTACCCCCTCATCAGGGCGGCAAATATGGCATCCTTTTACGCTAAATTATGATCTTAAGATCTCTACTACAGCGATGGAACCCACCATGGATAGTCACGATTCTCGTCCCTACGACCTTGTTGTTTTTGGCGCCACCGGATTCACCGGGGCGCTCGTTGCCGAGTATCTCGCCGGCCTAAACGGTGACTTTAGTTGGGCTATCGCCGGGCGTTCGTCATCCAAGCTGGAGGAAGTCAAAAACCGAATAAGTGCCCCAAGCCTACCCACCATTATTGCAGACAGTGCCGATCCGGATAGTCTGCGTGCGATGGTGGAGCAAACGCGAGTTATTATCAGCACCGTCGGACCCTACGCGCTTTATGGCACGCCGCTCATCATGGCATGCGCGGAAGCAGGCACACACTATTGCGACCTCACAGGGGAAGCGCAGTGGATGGCGTCTGTCTATGACAAAGCAACGGCGGCAGCAAATGAAACGGGTGCTCGCCTCGTTCACACGTGTGGCTTTGACTGTATTCCATCCGACATGGGCGTATTTTTTGCCCAGCAAACAATGCATGACCTTCACGGCTGCTATGCCAAACAAGTGAGTGGCCGCATGGGGCGTCAAAAAGGCGCGGTCAGCGGTGGTACTGTCGCGAGCATGATGCTGGCAGTCGAGCAAGGCGCATCGGACCCCGTGGCAAGGAAAGCGCTGCAGGATCCCTACTCGCTTTACCCACCGGAAATTGCACCCGGACCTGATGGTAGCGATCAATCGGGCGTTCGGTGGGACGATAAATTTCAAAGCTGGACGGGACCGTTCGTCATGGCCGCGATCAACACCAAGGTAGTCCGGCGCTCCAATGCGTTGGGAAGTCTCCTCTACGGTAGTGACTTCAGATACGAAGAAGCGACGCTGGCTAACAATCGCCGCAGCGCCATCATGATAGCCGTTGGATCCGCACTTGCGCTTCTTTTGTTCGTGCTACGACCGACCCGTTACCTCCTCAATAAACAGTTGCCCAAGCCGGGAGAAGGTCCTTCAAAGACGGTTCGCGAGACTGGTTTTTTTGAGTTTTTCATCCACGCCCACCATCCCGATGATTCGGGTAAAGACGTTCGCGTTCTAGTTAAAGGTCAACGGGATCCAGGCTATGGAGCCACTGCGCGGATGCTGGCCCAAGCGGGACTGTGCCTGGCCTTTGACGACTTGTCAGTTGAAGGCGGTGTCTGGACACCTGCATCAGCGATGGGCGACGCCCTGATAAAACGTCTCGCCGACGCCGACGTCACCTTCGAAGTGCTTAATGTTTAGCGTGAGTCGCGCCCTATAGGCACTTTATTGCGTCTGGGCACGTAATTTAAAAGCCAGATCTACCACTGTCGCCCACTCGGTGTACCCAACCACGACTCGAGTGGCATTCATGCCCGCGCGCTGCCGGGACCGAGCGACTGCGCATCAATACGGATTATATCGATAGCGCTGACCGCCAAGCGAAGCCTCCAGCATAAAGCCGCCCTGTGCGATCGTGAATACGGCCATACCGCTGACAAAACCGCGGCTATCAACTTCGACGCCATCGTCATTGCCGGCATTGATAGAGGTTCGCGCGCCACCCCCGGTACTCGCTTCGGCACTCGCACCCGAATTCAATGCAACCGCTGTTGCCTGAGCGCCAAACTTAAAGTTCCCAGAAGTGAATTCCCGCAATGCCCGAGCATCCTCAAAAAATATGATTTGACTGTAGGTCTGGCCGCCAAACTGTAGCCCGACTGTCAACTGATTCATTTTGACTTCACCGATGGCCTGACCGCCCTGAAAGACCGTACCCTCGCCCTGCGCGCCACCAATGATGACGCCACCTTTACCGATACTAGGAAACACAGCGTAACCATAAGCAGCGTCAATGTAGGAGCCTGCACCAGCCTCCCTGAACTGCTGGATAGCAATGTCATTTTTATCGGCATAAGCAGGTGCCGCCGCCATCAAGATCAAAGACAAACAGCCAAGAAAAAAACGAGTCATCGATACACACCTTTGCAAAATATCTACAAAACCGCCCCTGCGCCCCATGTGCGGTCATCTGGGTACATCCGCGTCGAACGCGGTGCCGTACTAAGTTTACACTGAATATAAGGACCGCGTGCCATGCGCCAAGTTCAATCCGCGATTACTACAAAATTACCAAGTGCAATCACACCTGAGGCAATGGCGGTGAGGAGAGCATTACTCGAGCGAGGTTTAGAAACCCCGATGGTAGCAAATGATCTCTCCCGAGATCAGCGATATGAGCGCATTCGCGACGCCTTCAATACGGTCATGGAAACGCTAGGGCTAGACCTCAGTGACGACAGCCTCGAAGAGACACCTCATCGCATTGCCAAAATGTACGTTGACGAAGTCTTCAGCGGCCTCGATTACGGCCAATTCCCAAAGATCACAGTCATTGAAAATAAGATGAATGTCGAAGAGATGGTCTGTGTTGACAATATCGATCTCACCAGCACCTGCGAGCACCATTTCGTCACTATCGATGGCTTTGCAAAGGTTGCCTACATCCCGAAGCAGAAGGTCATCGGCCTTTCAAAAATTAACCGTTTGGTCGGTTTCTTTGCGCAACGACCGCAAGTGCAAGAGCGGCTAACGCAGCAGGTATTAGTGGCGCTTCAGATTCTACTTGGCACTGAGGACGTCGCAGTGACCATGACGGCTGTGCACTACTGCGTTAAAGCTAGAGGTGTAAAGGACGGCAATTCAACCACTCGGACGACATCACTGGGCGGTGTGTTCAAGACAGATCCTGCGTCGCGGGCAGAGTTTTTAAGCTAGGGCTTACAGGCTAAACAGATTCGGCCATGGTCGATTCCTCCGAGACGGCCCTTGGACTACCAAGGTATGTTGTCGCCTCGCCAATCGAGGTAACTAAGTTCACCCGCACCATCGATCTCAAGCAGCACTTCGTGTAGGCGACGAGCTGCAAATTCAGGGGTTAACAGTTGCTCGCTGGGCACATTCCGCTGAAAGGGTTTTGAAAGCGCTGTATCCACTGTACCCGGGTGGTAAGCGATTAGCTTAGCGCGCCGGTTTAGGCGTTTCAGCTCGATCGACGCCGTACGCAACAACATATTAAGTGCTGCTTTGCTGGCTCGATAGGCATACCAGCCACCGAGCCTGTTGTCCTCAATGCTGCCAACTCGAGCAGACAAAACCGCAATCCGAGGAGATTCGCTAGCTCGCAGCAAAGGCCAAAACGCCTTCAGTACCATAGCTGGCAAAATCGAATTCACTGCCAGTACTTCCTCGAGCTTTTTAGCATCTAGATCGGCCATTTTTCTCTCAGGCGAAAAACCATCTCGCGATAGAAAACCATTGGTGATGACGAGTCGATCCAAGGCGACATTTTGTTGCTGTAATGACTCGACAATCGCCCGCAACGAATCCTCGCTGTAGTCGGTGACACGCCAGTCTACCGTGGCATGGCTGTCGGGTCTCCGGCTTATGGCCACGACGCGATAGCCACACTCCTCGTGCCAAAAACGACACAGGGCAGAACCAATACCGCCAGCCCCAACCACCACAGCCGTGGGGTGCTCAGTCATACTTTGGTCTGCATCAAGCATCAGTAGCCAACCACTGTGCCGTCTTTTCGCATTTCGGTGCCACCTATCAATACGCCGGTGTCGGGGTCTCTAATAATGGCCTGATAACCGCCATATTTACCAGCTCCTCCCCCGACAGAGACGCGGTGTCCCATGCGCCGCAAGGCCTCAACAGTGCTTTGCGCGACTCCGGGCTCAACAAATAATGTACCGTAGCGATCTGATACTCCCTCGTCGGGGCTCGAGCCGCCGTCATGAAGGAATCTCGCGGCATCGCCCGCCTCCTGAATATTCATGCCGAAATCTGCCATGTTAACCAGCACCTGCACGTGTCCCTGTGGCTGCATACCGCCACCCATTAAGCCAAAGCTCATGTAGGGCTCGCCATCGCGCATCAAGAACGCCGGAATAATGGTGTGAAATGGTCGCTTGCCCGGCGCATAAACATTCGGATGACCCGGCTCCATCGAAAACAGCTCACCTCGGTCCTGCAACATAAAGCCTAAGCCCGTCGGTACCAGACCGCTACCCATGCCCCGGTAGTTCGACTGAATGAGAGACACCATCATGCCGTTGCCATCGACCACCGTGAGATAGGTGGTGTCACCCTCGCCCTCCAAAGGCACCGCAAGACGCGCTGGAGTGATAACCGAATCGGTTTTTATCCGATCAAATAATCGCTTTGCGAACGACTCACTCAACAATTCATCGATTGGCATATCGGCAAAGTCAGGATCAGCAAAAGTCCCCGCCATTGCCTCAAAAGCTAGGCGTTTTGCCTCAACCATATAGTGAAAAATCTCGGGTCCACCGCGCTCAAATTGACGCAAGTCAGTCTGCTTGAGGATGTTTAGCATGATGAGTGCAGCAAAACCCTGACCATTAGGCGGCAATTCGTAGAGGGTATAACCGTGATATTCAACACCGCGCGGAGTCACCCATTCACCTTCGTGTTCCTGCAGGTCTTGAAGGGTGAGGTCAGCACCAATACTTCTAAAATACTCGTCCATGGCCACCGCTATCGACTCCTCATAAAATGCGGCACGGCCCCCCTCGCCAAGCGCCCTGAGAGTGCGTCCGAGATCAGGATTTTTAAAAATCTCACCCGCGACGGGCGCACGATCACCCTCAAAGTAGGTTTTCTCGGCGTTGATTAACTCCTCGATCATGCCGCTGACCTGCTTGAAGCGACGTCGATTTCCCTCAAAACCCGCAGCTATCACCGGTGACAGAGGAAATCCCTTTTCGGCATAGCGAATGGGATCAGCCAACACCTGCTTCATTGGCAACTGCCCCCAGCGGTCATGGAGCGCAAACCAGCCGTCGACGGCGCCCGGCACGGTGACGGACAAAGAGCCATGGGATGGAATGCCGATAGTGCTCTCAGCCATGGCACCGCTCGCCTTTAGCGCGTCGATCTTAGCCTCCATCTGCTCAAAAGACCGTCCCATCGGGGACCGCCCTGAACCGTTATAACCGTATAGCTGTTGGGTCTCTGGATCCCATACAATCGCAAACAAGTCACCGCCGATACCGTTCCCCGTGGGCTCCATTAATCCAAGCGCTGCATTCGCTGCAATCGCGGCATCGACAGCAGAGCCACCAGCCTTGAGAACATCAACAGCAATACCGGAGGCCAATGGATGAGCGGTAGCAGCCATGCCGTTGGCGGCCATCACCGGGCTTCGAGACCACGACTCACCGACGGTTCGCGCTCCGGGCCCCAATAGCTGTGCTGTAGCAATCGGTGTCGATAACAAGAACACAATTGGGAGTAATCGAAAAAAACGGTTGAAATTCATAAAACTCTCTCACAAGGTCTGGTTGATTCTGAGATAAAAATCTAGGTTCTCCACTATGCCAGAAAACGATCGCGTCGCATTTATTGGCCTGGGCGCCATGGGTTATCCAATGGCGGGCCATTTGCAGGCCTCCGGGTACCTGGTCACAGTGTACAACCGAACAACAGCTAAGGCCGAAGCGTGGTATCGACAATATGGCGGTGAACTCGCACGGACTCCTGCGGCCGCGGCGAAACATGCTGATATCGTATTCGTGTGCGTTGGCAATGATAGCGATGTCACGGCGGTGGTAACCGGTGATGATGGTGTCATGGCCGGAATACAAGCTGGCGCCACCATTGTGGACCACACGACGACCTCGCGACAGCTTGCCCAAGAGCTCGACGTTCTTGCACAAGCGCAGGATGTCGCTTTCCTCGATGCGCCAGTCTCCGGTGGGCAGGCAGGTGCCGAAAATGGAGCGCTCACGGTAATGGTGGGAGGCAATGATGCCAACCTACAGCGCGTCCAAGCTGCCATTAATTGCTACTCGCGTCACACCCAGCTCATGGGACCTGTCGGATACGGGCAACTAACAAAGATGGTCAATCAGCTCTGCATTGCTGGTGTACTGGGTGGCCTCGCAGAGGCCTATCACTTCGCCGAGTGCGCAGGTTTAGATATCAAAGCGGTCGCAGAGGCCATCCAAGGAGGCGCGGCGCAATCGTGGCAAATGAATAACCGCAGTAACACCGTCGCCGATGCCCAATATGATTTCGGCTTCGCGATCGACTGGATGCGCAAGGATCTCGGGTTTGCTCTAGATGTCGCTCAGGAGCTAGGACTTCATTTGGAAATCGCCCACCTCGTCGACCGCCAATACAGCACTGTACAAGCACTCGGTGGTAACCGCTGGGACACCTCTGGCCTGATCGAGGCGATAAGGCAACGAACAAGAGACCTTGCCAATAAAGGTGAGCGTGTCACTCATCAAGGGGGCTGTCACTGCGGTGACGTCAAATGGTCGATCGAGGCGCCCCCCGTTCTCCACACGCATACATGCAACTGCTCGATCTGCAATATCAACCATTACCAACACTTTATCGTGCCCAAAAGTCGCTTCCATTTGCTGAGTGATTCTGAAATCAGTGCCTGCTACCGATTCGGGTCGGGGATCGCCGAGCATTACTTCTGTCGGCGCTGTGGTGTGAAGTCGTATTACGTGCCGCGCTCAAACCCTGATGGAGTGAGCGTCAATGTTCGCTGTATTCATTCAGATACCGTCAAGGCCATTTATGACACCCCGTTCGATGGTCAGAACTGGGAAAAAAATGCGGACACCCTGGCTCACTTGTCGAAAGCGTGACCGAGGTCGATGATGGAATCGAAACCTACTAGAGATTTCTGGAACACAACCCCGCTGTCAAATCTGAACGATGATCAGTGGGAGTTGCTATGCGATGGTTGCGGCAAATGCTGTCTGCATAAACTTCAAGATGAGGATACCGATGAGGTTTTTTACACCCGGGTCGCGTGTCGACTGCTGGATACTCGATCGGGCGGGTGTAATGATTATGCAAACCGATTCAGTCGCGTGCCCGACTGCATGAATATTCGAGCGCTCACCGCTGATCAGTTTGCGTGGCTACCCGCTACCTGCGCCTATCGATTGCGACACAATGACCAACCGCTACCCGATTGGCACCCCCTTATGGGCGACAACCAACACTCGGTTCACAAACAGAGCAATGCCATCAGAGGACGAGTTATCTCAGAGGATGAGGTAGCCGGGGTCGATCTCGAAGATCATGTGATCACTTGGATCAGTGTGTAGGTGGGGTGTAATAACCCAGCAGGCGTGGATAGCCAGAGCGCGTGCGGCGACTGAAACGAGGGTCCCAGGAATCGTGAATAATTCCGTCGCGGATAGCCATCATATGACGGGGTATCACTGCGATTAGCGTCCGATCTCGCGGCACATCCATCAGATAGGCGCCCTTCGTGAGCACAAGCCCCCAACTACGCTCCATAAGGTAGCGGTAGTGGACTGGAGTCATGACGCCGTCGGTAATGGAGGGATAAAGCCCCCCCGTCATGTCTCGCTGAAGTGCACTGAGATCTTTTCGGACGCTGTTATAGTCAGCACCCGTGATGATACAAATCGCACGAATGACGCAATCGTCTCTGCTGCGGAAACCAGCTGCTTCGCGACCACCGTCTGTATGCACAAATCCCAGCATGGAGTGTGCCTCAATGGCTATATTAAGGTGTTGTTCGGCCAGCTGGCCGCTTTGGATCATAACGGTGAAGTGATGTCAGTAACGATCTCAGACATTGAACAGGCCTACTCTGCGCTGGCGAAGCAAGTCGTTCGCACCCCTATGCTGAATTCATCTCGACTCGATGCTCTAGCGGGCCGACGAATTGTCGTGAAGGCCGAATGCCTGCAACGGACGGGCAGCTTCAAGTATAGAGGAGCTAGCCATGCGCTAAACACTTTGAATCGTGCTGAGAAGGCAAACGGCGTTATTGCCTACTCTTCTGGAAACCACGCACAAGGAGTCGCCCTGGCAGCTCAAGAGCGCAACATTCCCGCCACCATCGTTATGCCCGACGACGCGCCCACCAACAAAATTGCCAACACTCGGGCCTATGGCGCCAGGGTGGTAACGTATCAACGAGGTGTCGAGAGCAGAGAAGCCATTGGCGACTCGATTGCGAAGCGCGACGGCCTCGCCCTCATTAAGCCCTACGATGACCACCGAGTGATTGCGGGACAAGCGAGTGTTGGCGTTGAGATCAGTCAACAATGCTCTGAGCTCGGCCTAGACGACTTCTCTGTGCTTTGCTGTTGTGGTGGCGGTGGTTTGAGCGCTGGTATCGCGCTTGTTTTGGAGGCCTACAACACTGGCGCGCAGCTCCATACCTGCGAGCCTAACGCATTTGACGACACAGCGCGCTCGCTCATTACGGGGACTCGTCAAACCAACGCAACTGAAACGGGATCGATCTGCGATGCGATTCTGACGCCTTCGCCGGGGGAATTCACTTTTCCTATCTTACAACGTCTAGCCGGGACGGGATTGGTCGCTAGTGATACGGAAGTTCTTAAAGCCATTGCGGTGGCATTTGATACGCTCAAACTAGTCGTTGAGCCGGGTGGGGCCATCGCCCTTGCTGCGGCTCTGTTTTCTGATCAACTACCCGATTCCGATACCCTTGTTGTCGTGCTATCTGGCGGCAACGTTGACCCCCGAATTTTCCAGCAAGCCCTGGGCCTTAATCGTTAACAAGTAGCGCCCATCACGCTGTGGAATATTCACAATTTCGGTGATCTGTACCGATCATCAAACCGTAACTTTCCAAGCAATTAACCGGTGGGGTGAATCGCCTAGGCGATGGCTTATTGCACGACCGAAATTCGCGGCTGCGACGCTCGGGCTGTGTGCATTGGCACTCGGATTCCCCACACCACCAGGTGAGCGAGGGTGACACCAATGAGCGACAACAACAGCTGGGGCGTGATGACGTCACAGGCGGCTGAGGATGCACTGCGGTCCGATATTCGCAACGACGCAATAGGGTTCCATGGCGACATCGCCGCCAGAGAGATTCACTGGTTCAATGCCGAGCAAGAAGCCTGGGTCGCAAAATCCATTGACGGGCCCTGGCGAGGTTGGGCGTCGGAGGACGGAGCCGCGAAGGAGGTTGAGCAGTGGACACCCTGGTCGAACGCCCTTGATAGCAGCGCAGCTCCCTATTATCGATGGTTCGTCGGTGGGGAAACAAATGCCTGTTTTAACCTTATCGACCGCCACCTACTGCACGACCGTGGCGATAAGACTGCGATCATTTTCGAAGGCGACCGATGGGATCCCTCTAAAAATAGCGGGCGCGGGGGCCCCGTAACCGAGCAGCACTTCAGCTACCGTGATGTCTTTATCGAAGTGATGGCTCGTGTTGAGGTCCTCGCCTCTTTGGGTTTAGTGAAAGGCGATCGGATCGCCTTCAACCTGCCCAATATTCCCGAGCAAATCTTCTACATGCTGGCCGCTCAGCGAATGGGCATTATCTACACCCCTGTTTTCGGTGGCTTCTCAGCAAAAACCCTGTCTGATCGAATACACGACGCCGGTGCAAAGCTTGTCATTACCGCCGACGGCGGCTATCGCAACGCGGAAGTGGTCGCCTACAAAGGCACCTATGCCGATCCAGCTCTGGATAATTACATCCCGAGGGAAACAGCACTCAGCGCGCTGGCAGCTGTGCTTAACGAATTCGAACTAGGAGATCTCAGTGATACTCTCTACGCACAAGTCGAATCAGCATTAGCTAGCGAGATCACCCTAGAGCGCTCCGATGTCATGCGCGAATTGGGCGCATCGCTAGCCGCTCAAACCGGGCTGGCCGCTGAGACAACTGCCGAATTACGAACGGCGGTTGCAAGGCATTTGGCAAATGCGACACACGATGTAGAAAACGTCATTGTTGTCGAGTACACCGGACAGGAAATTGTCGAGCATCCGCGTGATCAGTGGTCGGGTGACTTGGTCGCGGCAGCGAAGCAGCGATTAGCCAGCGCAATTGGTGTTGATGCGATTGATTCGCTCCGCGAGGGCTCCGATCACGCGCTGTGGAGTCGATTAAACGCTGTTCACCCGGCCGAGAGTGTCGATTCGAACTTCCCGCTATTTATCATCTATACCTCGGGGTCAACCGGTAAGCCGAAAGGTGTGGTACACACTCATGGCGGTTGGCTGTCAGGCGTCAGCCACACCATGCGCACGGTATTTAATGCCACTCCCGACGACACGCTCTATGTTATCGGTGACCCGGGTTGGATTACTGGGCAGAGCTATTTGATTGCCGCTCCGCTAGTGCAGGGCATGACCACTGTTATCGCAGAAGGCTCTCCGCTCTTCCCGCATGCTGGACGCTTCTCCTCCATTATCGAGCGCTACAAAGTAACCCTATTTAAAGCGGGCTCCACCTTCCTCAAAGCGGTAATGACAGACCCAGCTAGCGCCCGAGAAATGGCTGACTTTGATATGTCATCCCTGCGTGCAGGCACGTTCTGTGCGGAGCCAGTGTCACCTACTGTGCAGCAGTTTGCGATGGATAACATCTGCAAGCACTACATCAATTCGTACTGGGCGACCGAGCACGGCGGTATTGTCTTCTCCTGCCCTTGGGGTGGCTATAAGCCGCTAGCAGCCGATGCTAAAACTTGGCCACTACCGTGGGTGCAGGCAGAAGTTCGGGTCGTGGAAGAATCTGCGGAAGACGGCAGTGTCACAAGTTGGAGAACCGCAGAGTCCGGCGAAAAAGGCGAGCTAGTCATTACGCAGCCCTACCCCTATCTGGCTCGAACTTTGTGGGGCGATGCCAACAATTTATTTAGCGACGCGTGGCGCGGTGATATCGATCGATTCTCATCGGTATATTTCACGCGTTGGCAAGGTGAGCTGACTTACACCCAGGGTGACTATGCCCGCCAACACGATGATGGCGCCTTCACCTTGCACGGTCGGTCCGATGACGTGATTAACGTATCGGGCCACCGTATCGGTACCGAAGAAATTGAAGGGGCGATTCTTCGCGATAAGACACTGCGCGAAGATTCCCCGGTGGGCAATGTGGTGGTGGTTGGCGCCCCGCATGATGAGAAAGGAGAGACGCCTGTCGCCTTCTTGGTCGCTGCCGCCGGCCGCAAACTGTCGGACGACGACCTTGCACGCCTACAATCACTCGTGCGCTCGGAGAAAGGGGCCACCGCGGTACCATCTGATTTCCTCGTAGTCTCAGCATTTCCGGAAACCCGCTCGGGTAAGTACATGCGACGCACATTGCGTTCGATT
>MDTB01167048.1_pt1 | contig 32214 bp, 39 predicted proteins | sample 811161 | NCBI WGS metagenome assembly MDTB01 (sample SAMN05326650, study PRJNA326480) | marine metagenome | isolation source: seawater | place: Mediterranean Sea | collected 2009 | reverse complement strand
TTGAAGGCGCACGCTTGGAAAGCGTGTAAACGGGAAACCGTTTCGAGGGTTCGAATCCCTCTCTCTCCGCCATTATCCACATACAACTAAAAAGAGTCTAAACAAATTTTTTCGACTCAAATATAATACTATTAAGAGGTGGTGGAGGGAGACTAAAACCACCTCTGTCTTAATTCCTTAATTTTTAAACTTTAAAGTGATAGTGTTATTCAATGATAAATAAACTTAAAAAGTTTGTACAAATATCCATTTCAGATCAAAGCATTCTCTACAAATTGTTAAAAAAGTTATATTTTAAAGGCAAAACCGATAAAATTTTTTATCCAGTTGATCTTAAAAATCTATCGTCCGAAATATTGAAAAAAAATTTTTTTGTATTTAATAAAAAAAATTATTTAAAATTAAGAGACAGTTCAAAATTCTTTTTTATTTCAGATAATAGATGCAAAAATAGTTATGAATCCAGCAGATTAGACAAAATGATCAATTTAGTTAAAAATGGAAATTTTGAACTTGTATATGATGGAAATTGTTCACATAACACAGAAATTGTAAGCAAAGAGTTTTTAGATAACTATATGAAAAAATTTGATATTAATCATTATCCATATAAAAGTTTTTATATTATTAAATCAACGCAAGAAAAAGTAAATCAAATCGGATCAAACCATAGATCTTACAATTTTAATGGAAGTTTTAAATTACCGTTAGGAGGAAGATCTATAGGTGATCAAGGGGATGTAGACTTTAGATTGAAATTTATTCCTGATCTTACGAATAAAACATTTTTAGATGTTGGTGCAGAAGAAGGCTACGCTACCTTTGAAGCAATTAAAAAAAATGCCAAATACGCGAAAGGATTAAATATTTATGAGGATACCGAATATGATTTTTTTCCTGATTATTTAAGAGAAAAAAATATTACCTCAAGATCTAGAAATGAAATAGAAAAAACTCAAAAATTTCTTTTAAAAGAACATGGTTTAGAAAACCAATCAAAAATTCATTTTGAATATAAAAATATTTATGATTTAGGAAAAGATCAATTTGATTTCGTTTATTGTTTTGGAGTATTATATCATTTAAAAAACCCTTACAAAGCTATTGAGAATTTATTTAAAACAACAAAAGAAACACTCATCATTGAAACCCAAGGCATTAAAAACGAAAAATATTTAAATGCTAAAATTAGTAAATCCGATGGATTTGTAAGACATTCATCTAATTCTTTAAAATTTTTGTTAGAAAAAGCTGGTTTTAAAAAAGTTGAAATTTTACAAGATGTTTATTTAAAATCTTGGAGTGTTTCAAATATTGTGCTTAAAGGAAAAAAATGAATTTTCTTAATAAGTACAAAAATATTAAAAATATTCGTTTTGAAACTTTCAAATTTACTCTCGAAGAAGCTAATAAAAGGAACCTAAAAACAATTGTTGAAACTGGAGTAGCAAGAGGAAAAATAAAATTTTTTTTTTTTAGAAAAGTAAACTGGAAAGATGGCATGAGTACACTAATGTTTTCAGAATATTCAAGTTTATATAAAGGACAACTTCATACCTGTGATATAGATAAATCTAATATCGAAGCTGCAAAAAAATTCTGTAAAAAATACTCAAACTTTGTAACCTTTTATGTAGAAAATAGTTTGAATTTTTTGAAAAATTTTGAAAAAAAGATAGATTTACTATATTTAGACTCTTTAGATGGAAACATTAAAGGAGCCGAAGAACATCAACTTAATGAAATAAAATATGCAAAAAATAACTTACACAAATATTCATTAATTCTATTAGATGATAAATTATCAAAATCAAAATTATCAATAGAATACTTAAAATCAAAAAATTACAAAATACTTAAAGAGACAGACCAACAAATTCTTTTTTCTGAAACCGTATGATCAAAGAAAGACTTACAAGAGGCACATTACTTTACAAAATTTATTTATATTACCAATTATATTTTCGTTATAAAATTTTTTATAAAAAAAAAAATTATTCTCAATTTAATGAAGATTCATTCATTAAAGATTTTTTTTTAAATAAACCTCCGGGCAAGTTTGTGGATATAGGATGCTTTCATCCCATTAGATATAACAATACTTATCTTTTATATAAAAGTGGATGGAGAGGAATAAATATTGATTTAAATCCAGTATGTATTGATATGTTCAATATAATAAGAAAAAATGACGAAAATATATGTTCTGTAATAGGTGAAAAAAATGGAAATGTAAAAGTTTATATTGAACATTTATTTAGTGCAGCTAACACGACAGATAAACAAATCTATGAAAAAGACCAAAAGAAAAATAAGCTTTTTAAAAATATAATAAATTCTAAAATGAGAAAATTTGATGATATCGTAAAAGAAAAATTTGATTTTTTAAATATTGATGTTGAAGGTATAGATTATGATATATTAAAAACAATTAATTTAGTTTTTTATCAACCAAAACTAGTTTGTATTGAAATTTTGGAAAACAAAGAAAAAAATAAAATTTTTCAATATCTTGAAAAAAACAACTATTCTTTTTGTAAAAAATTGCGTGTAAGTTATTTTTTTAAACTAAATTCTTTTAATAGATAAAATAGAGAGTTTTGCTGTGTTTTTAATTAATGAAATCGTTTTATTTATTTCCATTACAACAGTTTTCTTTTTAGGGCCATAAGCGTGAATGAGTTTTTTATTTGAAAGAGCAACTGCAACATGACCTTTCCAATAAATAGCGTCATTTTTTTTTAATATCTTTGAGTTTTATATTTTTTTTAAAATATTTTACTTGATCTTTGGCATCTCTTGGACAAAATTTATTATTAAAGTTTAAAAATATTTGTACTAACGCCGAACAATCGATTCCTTTAAAAGATTTTCCTCCCCATTTATATTTAATATTTTTAAAGATAGTTATTCTTTTAAAAAGATCTTTATCTTTATATGAAATAAGCTTCACGTCATTTTTACTTATCCATCCTTTTGAAAATTTTAAAAATTTACCTTTTTTATCAACAACTTTTATTTTTGAACCAAATGATATTTCATTTATTTTTTTTTGTTTTTTTGAAAATTTATAAACCTTTGCTTTTAAAGTATTTATTTTGTGTGTTGGTTTTAGAAAATTAGAATAATTTTTATTCTTCACATAGCCTTTATACCCATCTTCTATAATTTTTATTTTCAGCCATTTTTTATTTTTTTTATATATCGAGAAGCTATCTCCAAAAATCATCTGCGTTACAATTTCAGATTTAGTAGAAGGTTTTTTATGAATATCAACAACAGAAAAATTATTTGTGAAATATTTAGTCATTTAATTTAAGTTTATCTTTTATCATGTAAAGAAGTATAAGAGACGGTATTACCATTATTGCTGTAATAATAAAGAATATACCCCAGTCTCCATTCAACCAATCGACCATAGCCCCAGATGAAGCCGCCAAGGTAGTTCGACCTGCCGTTCCTATTGATGCGAGGAGAGCGTATTGAGTAGCAGTATAAGTTCTATCGACAAGCAAAGAGATAAAAGCAACGAAGGCTACTGTTGCAAAAGCCGCCGCCATATCATCAAATATAACTGCAATTGCGAATAATAATTCAGATTTTCCTGACCAAGCTAGCAACGAAAACAATAAATTTGTTGATGCCATCAATATTCCCGCTACAAACATTGCTTTAACTACCCCAGAACGAATAGCAAATAGCCCTCCAAGCAAAGTAAATATTACAGTTGTTATCCAACCAAGTCCTTTGGAGTAAAGTGCAATATCAGATTTAGTAAATCCAATTTCTTTATAGAAAATTATTGACATCCTACCTAAAAAAGCTTCACCAATTTTAAAAAGAAAGACAAAACCTAAAATTGCCAAAGCTATATTAAAACCATTTTTTTTGAAAAAACTGATCACAGGTCCAATTACTGTTCCTGTTAACCATGCAACTATTTTTGTTATTATGTTCGAAGACCCAAACTTGTTTTCAATCATTTTATCTGTTTGCCTCTGACTTTCTGCTCTATCAGTGGGTTGTGGCTCGTTCACAAACATAAGGCCAATGTTGCAAGAGATAATAACTATACCTAAAACTAAAAAAGTTATTTGCCAGTAGTTATCAAAACCTGCTTGCTGGAAAAATTCAGCCGCATAAAGCGCTACAACACCGCCTAATTTATAGCCAGTCCACCAACCAACTACCGCCATTGCTGCACCAGCTTGCATAGATTTACCTTCGTGCTCACCAATTTGCTCAATTCTTAAAGCGTCAACAGTAATATCTTGTGTAGCAGATGCGATTGCAATTATTAGACCTATACTGATTACTAAAGCTAAATTTGTAGTTGGATTGGTGAAACTCCAACAAACAAGACAGATTAAAATTAAAGTTTGCATGGTTATGATCCACCCACGTCTATGACCTACTTTTTTTGTTAACCAAGGAATTCTTATTCTGTCTATGATTGGTGCCCAAAGATAATTAAAAGCATAGACCGCAAAAATTAATCCCGCCCAACCTATAGTGCTTCTGCTCAAACCATCTTCTTTTAACCAAAGACTTAGACTACTTCCAATTATAACCCAAGGGAAACCACTTATGGCACCAAGTAATAATATTTTTATCATTCTACTATCAAAATAAACTTTGAAAGTTTCTGCGAGCGATTGTTTTTTATAAATCTCCATAAATTAATTTCTCCAAAAAGATGGAAAAAATAAAACTAAAACTGCAAATAATTCTAGTCTACCTAGCAACATTCCAAATGATAAAATCCATTTAGATAAATCTGGAATAGATTTATAGTTTCCATTTGGACCTATGACATCACCTAATCCAGGGCCAACATTAGATATGGCACTAGCAGCACCAGAAACTGAAGTTATAAAATCTAAACCGCTTATTGACAACAAAAGAGCAGTTATCAAAAATATTAACAAGAATGCAAATATAAAAATGATTACTGAATTAATAAATTGATCAGAAATTTTTTGATTATTATATTTTAATATTATTATACTATTTGGATAAATTAATTTTTTTATTTGAATTGACAAATATGAAAGAAGCATTTGAAGTCTAAATATTTTAATTCCACAGGCTGTTGATCCCGCACATCCACCTATAAACATTAAAAATAAAAAAAATATTAACGAAAATTTGCCCCATAAACTAAAATCATCAGTTACATAACCAGTTCCTGATAAAATAGAAATTACATTAAACGACGAAATTCTTAAATTATCAAAAAAAGAAATCTCTTCATTATTTAAAAAAAGATATAAAAACATAATAACAATTGAGAAAATAATTAGATAAATTAGACCCCTAATTTGAAAATCTTGAAAAAAAATACTCTTGTTTCCTTTCAAAAATTTTAAATAAGCAATAAATGGTATACTTCCTAGTATAATAAAAATACTTGCGACTATCTCTATATTTGGATTTTTGAAAAAACCAATAGACTCGTTATGAGTAGAAAAACCTCCTGTAGCTATTGTTGTCATTGAATGTGCTATACTATCGAAAAAAGACATACCTAAAAGCCAATAAAAAATTGCACAAGTTACTGTTAACACTAAGTAAGTCACAATAAGTATGGTTGCTACTTCAATTGTTCTGGGCAGTATTTTTTCTGTAGAGTCAGGACCTTCCATTTTAAAAAGTTGCATTCCACCAACTTTAAGTAAAGGCAATATTGTTATTGCCATAACCACAATACCAATTCCCCCGAGCCATTGCATTAGTGCTCTCCATAACAATATACTTTTTGGACTGCCATCTAAATCTGAAATTACCGTAGAACCTGTTGTAGTGATGCCTGACATACTTTCAAAAAAGGCTTCGCTAAATGACAGAGGAGCAGAAGATAAAATAAAGGGCAGTGAGCCAAACACAGCTACCATAAACCATGCCAATGCCGAGAATAAAAATGTTTGTTGGAGATTCAATTTAAATTCTTTTTCAATATTTGCTAATATGAAAAGTATACCAAAAAAGATAGTTGTAAAAGCAGAGGCAATAAAACTATGGCTATTTTCATTATAAATTAATTGAACAGCGTAGGGAACAAGCATAGCAAATCCCATAATAACCAGAAGAACTCCGATAATAAAAAAGACAGTTTTGTTAGTAGCCATTTTTTTTGAGATTATTTAAATAGTTATAAAATTCAACTTAATATCTTATATTTATAACTGTATTTTATGTATAAAATTTAATAAACCATTATTATGCTTAATAAGGACTTAATTCAATCAACCTCTTCTTGGCCATTTGTTGAAGTTAGAAAAATGCTTAAGGACAGAAAAGATCTAATAAAAACAAAAAAAAAAATTACCTTTCAGACCGGTTACGGGCCAAGCGGTCTTCCTCATATAGGCACTTTCGGCGAAGTTGCTAGAACCTCTATGATGATAAATGCTTTAAAACATATAATGGATGTTGAAAATGAGCTTATTACTTTTTCCGATGATCTTGACGGACTTAGAAAAGTTCCAGAAAACATACCTCACAGCGAAATTTTAGAAAAAAACCTAGGCAAACCTCTTTCTTCAATACCAGATCCATTTGGTAAGTACAAAAGTTTTGGTGAGCATAATAATCAAATGTTACAAAAATTTCTAAAAAAATTTAATTTCCAATTTACCTTTAAAAGTTCCACAGAGAATTACAAAAATGGAACTTTTAATAATTCGCTAATACGAGTTTTAGAAAAATACGAAGATATTATGAATATAATTCTTCCCACATTGAGATCTGAAAGAAAGAAAACGTATTGTCCCTTTTTACCGATTTGCCCCGAAACCGGCAAAGTTTTGGAAATACCTTTAATTGAAAAAAATCTTAAAAATGGAATTGTAGTATTTGATAATAATGGAAAAAAATTAGAAACAAAAATAATTGATGGAAACTGCAAGCTACAATGGAAAGTTGACTGGGCAATGAGGTGGTTTTCTTTTGATGTTGATTTTGAGATGTATGGTAAAGATTTGATAGAAAGTGCAATACTATCGAGTAAAGTTTGTAAAGCGCTTGGAAAAAAACCGCCAAATGGATTTGCTTACGAATTATTTTTAGATGAAAAAGGGGAAAAAATTTCAAAATCTAAAGGAAATGGAATTACAATTGAAGAATGGCTTAGATATGCGTCTCCTGAAAGTCTAACTTTATATATGTATCAGAATCCAAAAAGAGCCAAAAAACTATATTCAGAAGTAGTTCCAAAAGCTGTTGATGAATATTTAGACTTAATTGAAAAATATACTAGCCAAAAAGATTTAGAAAAACTACAAAATCCAATATGGCACATTCACAATGGAAAGCCTCCGAAAGAAAAAATTATTATGCCTTTTTCTATGCTTTTGAATTTAGTTGGTTCTAGCAATGCAGACCGTAAAGATATTTTGTGGAAATTTATTAATAGATTTCATGAAAATATAATACCGAAGGATTATCCAATACTAGATGGATTGACTGAGTTTGCAATTAACTACTATAAAGACAAGTTAGAGCCTTACAAAAAATATAAAAAACCAGATGAAAAAGAAAAAAAAGCTTTAAAAATACTATCAGAAAAAATTAGCAAACTTTCTCAATCAATGAAACCAGAAGAGATTCAGACAGTTGTTTATTCAGTAGGTAAAGAAAATGGTTATTCAAAAAACTTGAGGGAATGGTTTAAATTAATTTATCAAGTTATTTTTGGAGATGATGACGGTCCAAGAATGGGATTTTTTATAAGTTTTTTTGGAGTTAAAGAGACAGTTGATCTAATTAATGATAAAATAAAATAATATGTACTCTTTTTTAAGACCTTTTGTTTTTAACATTGACCCAGAAATTGCTCATGATTTAGCAATTAAATCATTAAAGCTTAATTTGTTGCCAAAAAGTTTTTTTGAAACAAAAAACGAGGATTTATTAGAAATCGATATTTTAGGAAAAAAATTTCCAAATCCAATTGGGCTAGCGGCTGGTTTCGACAAAAGTGCAGAGGTATACAACTCTTTATTAAAATTTGGTTTTGGATTTATCGAAGTAGGGACAATTACGCCTAGAAGGCAATTAGGAAATATTAAACCTAGGATGTTTAGACTAGAACAAGACCAAGCACTTATTAATCGACTTGGATTTAATAATGATGGTTTAGAAATAGTAAAAAAAAGAATTAAAAAAAACAGGCCAAAAGGTATTTTAGGCATTAACATTGGACCAAACAAAGACACTAAAAATAAAATTGAGGATTATATTATCTGCCTAAAAGAACTTCATGAGCAGTCAGATTATTTAACTATCAATATTTCATCACCCAATACAGAAAATCTTAGAGATTTTCATGAAGAACATCTTTTTTCATCACTCCTAGAGGATTTAACTTCAGCAAAAAAAAAAACTCAATATAAGGAAACCAATATTCATAAAAATTTCACCCGATATAAAAGACTCAGATACCGACAAGATATGTGAGCTAATTATTAAATATCAAATTGAAGGAATTATTATTTCCAATTCAACAGATAAAAATAGAGAAAAATTAATTGATAAAAATAACAATAAAGAACGAGGAGGTTTATCAGGTAAGCCTCTTAAAAATATCTCCACTCAGCTTATAAAGAAATTTAATAAAAAATTAAAAGGAAAAACAATAATTATAGGTGTTGGTGGAATTGACTCAGGTCAGGATGTTTTTGATAAAATTATTTCTGGTGCAAGTTTAGTTCAGCTTTACACAGGAATGGTTTATAAGGGTCCTGGAATTGTTAGAGATATTAAAAATGAATTAATTCAAATTTTAAAGAGAGAAAAAGTAAAAAAACTTGAAGAATTAATAGGTACAAATTCTTAAAACTCACTTAAGTTTGACTTGACTGATTACAAAACTGCATTTATACACTTTAGGAAATTTATTATGTCAAAAAGATGTGAACTTACAGGCGTATCCCCAATGAAAGGTCATAATGTTAGTCATGCTAATAACAAGACTAAACGAAGATTTTTACCCAATTTAAAAAAAGTAAGCTTTAAAAGCGATCTACTTAAAAAAAATGTAAGATTAAATGTAACAAATGCAGCCTTAAGAACAGTTGATTTTAAGGGTGGCTTAGATAAATTTCTAAAAACAGCAAAAAATAAAAATCTTTCTAAAAAAGCAAAAAAAATTAAAATATCTATTTCTATTAAAACCTGAATAATAAATGCTAAGAAATAAAAAATTATTTTTTATTCTATCTTTATTGATGGGTTTGATTGTCATTTCTTCAAATTTCTTAGTTCAATTTCCTGTCAATAGATTTGGATTAGAAGAAATATTGACCTATGGCGCCTTTAGTTATCCAATATCTTTTTTGATTATTGACTTAGCCAATAGAGCTTATGGAAAAAATATAGCTCGAAAAATTGTTTATCTTGGATTCTTTCTTGGGGTAATTTTTACTTTAATAATTTCAACCAATTTTTTAGATATAATTTCAATTAGAATAGCTATTGGATCTGGAACAGCGTTTTTAATAGCACAAAGTGTAGATGTTCAAATATTTGATAAGTTAAGAAAAAATTCAAAGTGGTATGTTGCGCCTTTATATTCATCAATAATTGCATCATTGATAGATACTTTTTTATTCTTCTCAATCTCATTTTTCAAAACAGGTGTACCTTGGATTACTTTGGCTTTAGGCGATCTAGCCGTAAAAATTTTTATAGCCTTAGTAATGTTAATTCCTTTCAGATTGCTATTAAAGAATATTTTAGATATTTCTGATTATAACTCCGCTATAAATTTAAAGAATTAATGTAAAGTTTTTTTCTCTTTTGTAAAAAGATCTGTCAGTTGATTTATCATCACGTCACCCAAATCTTGAACATCAGTTATTTTTACTGCTTTTGAATAATATCGAGTAACATCATGACCTATTCCTATAGCTAAGAATTCAATATTTGATTTTTTTTCAATCCATTTAACAATATTTTTTAAATTTGTTTCTAAATAATCGCTTGAATTACTAGATAAAGTAGAGTCATCGACTGGAGCCCCATCTGAGATAACCATTAAAATTTTTCTTTCTTCTTTTCTTTTTTGCATCTTACTATAAGCCCACATAAGTGCTTCACCATCAATATTTTCTTTTAATAAACCTTCTTTTAACATAAGACCTATATTTTTTTTTGATAGTCTCCAAGGTGTATCGGCTGACTTATAAACTATATGTCTAAGATCATTCAGTCTACCGGGAAAAGTTGGTTTGTCATTTTTCATCCATTTTTCTCGACTTGATCCACCTTTCCAATGCTTTGTTGTAAAACCTAATATTTCAACTTTTACTAAACACCTTTCCAAAGTTCTAGATAGTATGTCAGCACAAATAGCTGCAACTGAAATTGGTTTTCCCCTCATAGAACCTGAGTTATCAATTAATATAGTAACTAAAGTATCTTTAAATTCAGTATCTTTCTCTTTTTTAAAAGATAATGAATTAAGAGGATCTATAATTATTCTTGGTAATTTAGCTGTATCCAAAAGACCTTCTTCTAAATCAAACTGCCAAGATCGACTTTGTTTTGCCAATAATTTTCGTTGCAGTTTATTTGCTAATTTAGATATAAAACTTTTTAACTGAAATAATTGTTGATCTAGATTTTGTCTTAACCTGTTTAACTCATTCTCGTCTTCTAAATCTTCTGCCTTAATGATTTCATCAAATTCTTCAGTATATTTTTTATATTTTATTTCTCTAAAGATATTTTGCTTATCGTTTCTTTTTTGAGACTCATTTGACACTTCCTCAACTTCATAGTCTTCTTTGCTATCAATATCATCGGCTTTTTCCTCAATGTCTGTCATGCTAGTCTCTATAGACATTTCCTTGCCCTCTTCTTTCCCATCTTGTTTATTTTCATCGTCTTTTGAATGATTTTCTTTATTGTCTTTTTGATTGCTATCCTCTAGTTTTTCTTCTGGATTTAAATCTTCATCAATATTTAACTCTGTTATAAGCTCTGAAATTAAAGAATTAAATTTTTTTTGATCTAATAAAGAGTTCTTTATTAAAGTTATTTTTTTTTTAAAGGCTTTTTCAAAATTATTTTTATAGTTTTTTAAATTTTTATCTATTTTTTTTTCATTTTTTTGGTCTAAAATATTTGTTCTTAAATAATTTTCAAATGCATCTAATATATTTTCTTTTTTATTTTTGAACTCTTTTAAATTTAATTTATATGCATAGAAGTTATCAAGATTATTTTTAACTCCTTTAAATTCCTCTGAACCAAGTTTTTCGTATCTAACTTTTTCAGCAATTTCATATAATTTCTTTGATGTTTCTCCATTTGGTTTGTATTCATCATAGATTTTTCTGTTACTATATCTAATTTTTAAAGCCTCAGAGTCAGCCGAGGCTCTTGTTTTCATATAGTCTATTTGATTAGAAATATTTTCTATTTGAGGTAACTTAACAACTCTTTTGTCCGTTTCAGAGCTTACATTTGTAAACGTAACTTCTATATTGTTTGTGTTTGAAATTGATTTTACCGTAGAAGCTATCGCAGTTTTAAAATTTTCAATATTATCTTCTTTTTTTCCCACGATTAAATTTTTATATTAATAGAGGACTCTGGTAAGTCTTCCCCAAAGCATCTTTGGTAATATTCAGAGATAATTTTCTTTTCAATATCATCACACTTATTTAAAAATGTTACTCTAAAAGCATATCCTTGATCTTTAAATATGTTGGTATTTTCCGCCCAGTGAAGAACTGTTCTAGGACTCATTACGGTTGAAATATCTCCATTTATAAATCCTTTTCTAGTTAAATCTGCAACTTTAATCATATTTGCAATTATATTTTTTCCCTCTTTATTATTAAACTTCTTGTTTTTTGCTAGTATTATTTCTAACTCTTTATCAAAAGAAAGATAATTTAAAGTTGTAACTATGTTCCATCTATCCATCTGCCCTTGATTAATTTGTTGAGTTCCATGGTAAAGCCCCGTTGTATCTCCAAGACCTACAGTGTTTGTTGTAGCAAACATTCTAAAAAAATCATGTTGTTCTAAAATTTTATTTTTATCTAATAAAGTAAAATTTCCCTCACTTTCGAGGACTCTCTGAATTACGAACATTACATCGGGCCTACCAGCATCATACTCATCAAATACTAATGCCATGGGATTTTGAATTGACCAAGGTAAAATTCCTTCTTTAAATTCTGTTACTTGTTTTCCATCTTTTAGTACTATCGCATCTTTTCCAATAAGATCTATCCTACTAATATGACTATCTAAATTTACCCTTACACATGGCCAATTTAATCTTGCAGCAACTTGCTCAATATGTGTAGATTTTCCTGTCCCATGATATCCTTGAATTAAAACCCTTTTGTTGAAAGAGAAGCCAGCTAAAATTGCTAAAGTAGTATCTCTATCAAATTTATAGTCTGGATCGATTTTAGGAACATATTCATTTTTTTTTGAGAATCCATTAATCTCCATATTGCTATCGATCCCAAAGGTTTGGTTAACAGAGATCTTAATATCAGGTTTGCTTATAAATTGATTTGTACTCATTATTTTTTTTTCATTATTATTTTTAAATGACTATAAGCTAAAGTAATTTTTTTTAGTTTATCTTCATATTTCTTATTTCCTTGGTTTTTATCAGGATGATATTTCTTTACAAGTGTTTTAAATTTTTTATGAATTTCCTCCCATTTTGCTGAATAATTTAATTCCATTGCGTCAAATGCATCTTTATCCTTTTGATTTAATTTAGAATTTTTGTAACTTTTAAAGCTGTTTGTCTTAAAAATATTCAGCTTATCTTCCAAAGCATTATTCCAAAGAATATTAAAAAAATTGTCTGAAGAACTAAAGCTTTTCGTAGATTTATGCCAAGTAGTATCCGACTTAATAAAATACTCTATTTCTTCGTTATTCATATTCTCGAAATAATTCCATTTTTTATTAAAAATTTTAATATGATCAAGACAAAGAAGCCTGAATTTTCTGCTATTATCCTTCTCAATAGGAGCTTTATATTTCCCAGTTTTATTACAATTTTCCCAATCACAAATTATTTTCATATTAATTTTATTTTTATATAATAAAATCCAATATTATGGAAAACTATTTCGAAGATATTAAAAAAAAAATTCAAGACGAAATTGAGCTAGAAGAATTAAAAATTATAGATAATTCTCAAAATCACAAAAATCATAAATTTTTTAACAAAAATAAATATCATTTGAAACTAGAAATAAAATCAAATTTCCTTAGATCCATTTCCTATTTAGATGCTCAAAGAAAGATTATGAATATTTTGAAAGATGATCTCAAACAAAAAATACATGCTTTGGTTATAGAAATTAAATAATTTTTTTTAAATATTTTTTTAATTTTTCTGAAGAATATTTGAATTCCCCTGGCTTCGTTGTTTTCCCTATTCTTTTTAATAAAATCAAATTTATTTTTTTGTCATCATTTTTTTTATCATTTTTCATAAAATTAATTAATCTGTTTATCATATTAATATTTTTATATTTTTTAAATTTTGTATTTAAATTATTATTTCTATAAATATCATTAACTTGAACTAAAGTTTTATTAGAACAAATATTATTTAAACATGAAATTCTGGTAGCTAAATTCATTCCAATTAAAACAGCTTCCCCATGATTTATTTTATTTGAGTAGTTGTTGCTTGCTTCAATAGCGTGTGCAAAGGTGTGCCCAAAATTTAAAGACATTCTTAAATTTTTTTCATTAACATCCTTTTCAACAAAACTTAGTTTAATTTTACAACTTTTATATATTGCAAAAAGTAAATTTTTTAAATTTTTTCTTTGAATAATTTTTTGTGAATTTTTTTTTAGCCATTCAAAAAATTTTTTATCTCCAATAAGAGAATGTTTTAAAATTTCAGCATAACCACATATCATTTCTCTTTTTGGCAAACTATTTAAGAATGAAGTATCTATTAAAACAAAATCTGGTTGAAAAAAAGAACCTATTAAATTTTTTCCGTATTTTGAATTTACACCAGTCTTTCCTCCCACTGAAGAGTCAACTTGAGATAACAAGGTTGTAGGGATATTTATAAAATACAGTCCTCTTTTGTAGATACTCGATACAAAAGCAGATATGTCTCCAGTAATTCCTCCTCCCACACCTATAACTAAATCACTTCTGGTAAAATTATTTTTCAATAATTTATTAATTATAGTGTGACACATATTTAAACTTTTGTTTTTTTCATTTGATTTTAAATTTATGATAAAAATATCAAAATTTTTTAAGTTTTTAATTAATTTTTTTTTGAAAATTTTTGGAACTTTTGTGTCTAAGATTAATGCAACTTTATTAGCTTTTGGACAAAGGATTTTCACTTTACCCTTTAATTCACTTAGAATATTATTTCCTAAGTAAATTTGATACTTTTTTTCATTCCTTTTTGTTTTAATTTTATAAATTCTCATATATATCGAATATTTTTTTTACAACTTGCTCTTTAGTAAATTTATTACAGTCAATTCTAAAGTCCGCAAGATCATACACACTTTTTCGATTTGTATAAATTTCAGTTAAAGTTTTTTTAAAATTATTACCACTCAATAATGGCCTTTTTTTTACAATAATTTTTCGCTTTATTAAGTTTTCTACGTTTATATCCAACCAAAAGCTTATAGAGTTTTTAAGAACTTCTTTTCTAATCTTGTTGTTTATAAAGGCTCCACCTCCAAGAGCTAATACTATCTTTTCTCTTTTTAAGTGTCTCAAGGACTCGTTTTGCTCTATTTTTCTAAAATAATTTTCTCCTTTTTTTTCGAATATTTGTTTTATGCTTTTTCTCTCTTTTTTTTCTATTAGGGTGTCTATATCCACAAACCTGAATTTAATTCGTTTACTTAAAAGTATTCCTATCGTAGTTTTACCCACACCCATCATTCCAGTTAAAACAAGGCTTTTTTTCAATTATTTTTCCAATTTAAAATTTGATTTATCACAAATTTGTCTTATTTTTTGAGTTTAAATATATTTTAAAACTATGCAACTTAATTTGAAAAGACGAAGCAGCCTAGGACAGACTATTACTAAGATAGCAATAAAGTATTTATTAATAATAATTGCTTTAATACTAGTGATATTTTTATTAGAAAAAGTTAACTTTCCTTCACCAAGTCAAGAACTTAAAATTGATGTATCAAATGAGACTATTAAGCTTAAGTAAAATAATCAGCTTAATAATTATTTTTAGTCTGACATTGACATCATATTTACTTGCAGAAGAAGAGGCTATTGATATTTGGAAAAAAAAAGAAAAAAAACCTCAAATTTCTATAAATAAAAATGAGGAAAAGCTTCAAAACAAAAAAATTAATATCAAATTAACTAAACCACAATCTCAAATACAAGAAGAAACCCCAGAAAATTTTGAGGAAACAAAACTGTTTGGGATATTTGATCCAAGCAAGAATGATTTTGAATTATCTATGTGGGAAAAAACTGAGGGTAAAGAAATTAAAAATATTTTAAAAAGAATAAATAAACTTCAGCTATCCAAAACAGCTGAAGAATTATTTATAAATACATTTTATTCTTATTCTTATTTACCAAAAAATATGAATGAAAAAGAATTATTAGATTTAAAAATCAGCTGGATGATAGAAAATAATAAAAATGAACTAATAGAAAAATTTTTAGAAAGTAATAATGAATTTTATAATAAAGAAAAATTGGTACAGTATTTAGTTGACTCTAATATTTCAAAAGCAAATATTGTTGAAAGTTGTAAAAAGGTAAATTTTATAAGCAAAGAAATAAAAGACTCATATCTTGAAAAATTTAAAATTTATTGTTTAGTCTTTAACAATAAAAAAAATCAGGCAAGCTTACTTTATGACATCCTCAAAGAACAAGGGCAGTCCGACACTTTCTTTGATGATAAAATAAATTTTTTACTAGGTGTTACAAATCAAACAAATCAAAAAGTAAAAGATAATAATTTACTGAACTTTTATTTATCCAGTGTGACCGTAGACAATTTTAATTATCAACCTTCTAAAAAAACAAAATCTACTATTTGGGAATATCTTAATTCAGCAAATCTAATTCAGGTAGAAAATTATGATGATAAAGAAAGAATTAGTGAACTAGAATTAGCTGCAAATGAAAACAGATTAGAAAAAAAGAAAATTTTCGGAATTTACAAAAAAATTTCGTTTGATCTTAATACTTTGATTAATGCAGATAAAATATACCAGACTTATAATGGCGTAGACTCTAGAGCATTAATTTATCAAAAATTTCTTCTTTCTGATAATATAGAAAATCAATTAGATTTATTGTTCGTTTTAAAAGATCTGTTTAAAAAGGATAAATTATCAAATGTTTACACCCAATTTTTAAGCGAACAATTAAAAAGCTTTAATCAGAATGAGGTTCCTAAAAAATATAAAAAAGTTGTAGAAAAAAATATTGTTGATGATGATAAGTTTAAACTAAGTAAAATTAAGTATGATGATAAAATCCTTCACAGATCAAAAGTTACTAAGTATTTTCTAGATGATAATCCCTCGAAAGAAAAATATCAAAAAGATTTTAATAATATTTATAAAAAGATAAAAAGAAATAAAAAATACTTTTTTTCCGCAAAAGATTTAGCTTTAGTAGAATCACTTATTCATGATGGGTTTACTGTTCCGAAGGATTTAAAATATAAAGAAATAGGCAAAAAGTATAATGTACCCCAAAGTTTAGTTAAACTTGCCGAAGCAGATCAACCTGGCTTTTTATCTTTAAAAATAGTTGAAATCATAGGTGAAGATGAGGCCTATAATCTAGATCCAGAAACAATATATTTTATAACAAATTTACTTAATCAACTAGGGTTAACAAAAATTAGAAACGATATTTTAATATCAGCACTACCCCAGCGAAGTTAATTATAATATAAAACATTAATGACAATAAGAAAAATTCTAATAGAACCAGATCCAATTTTGAGGAAAAAATGTGTGGCCCTAGAAAAAGTAGATGATGAACTAAGAAAGTTTATGAATGAAATGCTTGAAACAATGTATGATGCTCCGGGCATAGGATTAGCCGCTATACAAGTTGGAATTTTAAAAAGAGTTGTAGTTATCGATATTTCAAAAAGCGAGGAGAAAAAAAACCCGATGTTTTTCATTAATCCAGAGATTACTTACAAATCAAAAGAAACTTCAGTTTATGAAGAAGGTTGTTTATCCTTACCAGGTCAATTTGCAGAAATAGAAAGACCAGCAAAGTGTCATTTAAAATATATTGACTATAATGGAAAAGAGAAAAATTTAAAGGCTGATGGCCTTTTAGCTACTTGTATTCAACATGAAGTAGACCATTTGAATGGTGTTCTATTTATTGATTACCTATCGAAACTTAAAAAAGATATGATGATTAAAAAATTAGTAAAACAAAAAAGAGAACTAGAAAGAATAGTAGTCTAAATTCATAAAACTAATGTCACTTAAAACTGTATTTATGGGAACTCCAGAGTTCTCCGTTCAATCATTAGAGGCAATTAATAAATCAAAACATAAAATTTTATCGGTTTTTACTCAACCACCTCAAAAAAAACTTAGAGGACAAAAAATATTACCTTCACCAATTCAGAAGGCCGCAGAGAGATTGAAAATACCTATTAGAACACCCGCAAGTCTTAATAGTCAGGAAGACTATCAGTTTTTAAAAAGTCTTAGTCCAGATGTTGTAGTTGTAGTTGCTTACGGTAAAATAATTCCTGATAAAATTTTAAAAATTCCAAATATTTTATTTTTAAATTTGCACGCTTCATTATTACCAAAATGGAGGGGAGCAGCTCCAATGGAAAGAGCAATTATGAATCAAGATAAAAAAATTGGATTTTCAATTATGAAAATTGTTTCTGAATTAGATGCAGGTCCTTACATGAAACAAAATTCTTTTACGTTAAATAAAGAAATGAATTTAGGAGAATTGAATAGAAAAATCTCATCAGAAGGAGCCAAAGGACTTGTCGAGTCACTCGATAAAATTTCTTTAAATGATTTTAAATTTATTGACCAAGATAATAGCAAAGCTACTTATGCAAAAAAAATTTTAAAAAAAGAAACACAAATAAATTGGAATAAAAAAGCCGATGAAATAATAGCCCAAGTAAATGCTTTTAACCCAAATCCAGGAGCTTGGTTTATTTTTAATAACAGTAGAATAAAGATACTTAAAGCTATCCAAGTAGAAAAAAGCGATATACCAGGCGTTGTAATTAATAACGAACTGACTATAGCTTGTCAAACAAATGCAATTAAAGTTCTCTTAGTTCAAAAAGAAGGAAAAAAAATAATGGAAACAAAAAATTTTTTAGCAGGAAATAAAATAGAAAAAGGAACAAAACTAATTTGAAATATAATTACAATATAATAATAGAATATGACGGAACAACCTTTGTGGGTTGGCAATCTCAAAGAAAAGGTCTTTCTGTTCAATCAGAAATACAAAGAGCTTTAAAAAAATTATTAAAAGATGATATTAAAATATTTGGATCTGGCAGAACCGACTCCGGTGTCCATGCATTTCAACAAAATGCAAACTTTTATACCCATAAAAAAATTTTGGATAAAAAAAAATTTATCAATTCACTCAACTTTTTTTTACAAAAAAAAAATATATCTTTATTAGATATTAAAAAAAAAAATTTAGATTTTAATGCTCGTTTTAGTGCAAAAAAAAGAATTTACCAGTACGTAATTGCTAATAGATTTGGATCATTATCTCTCGAAAAAAATAGGGCCTGGCATATTAAAAAAAAACTTAATTTTAAAATTATGAAAAAAGGCGCCCAATTATTAATGGGCACACATGATTTTTCAGCATTTAGATCATCTTCTTGCGGAGCAAAATCCCCAGTAAAAACTATTTCAAAAATTGACATTAGAAGAAAAGAGAAAAAAATTTATTTAATATTTGAGTCAAAGTCATTTCTTCAACAACAAGTTAGGTCAATGGTAGGCTGTTTAAAATATTTAGGTGAAGAAAAGTGGAGTTTAAATAAATTTAAAAAAGTTTTAAAATCTAAACAAAGATCAATGTGTGCTCCACCTGCTCCAGCTCATGGCTTATATTTAAAAAAAATAAAATATTAGAATTTATATTATTTACTTTTTTTAATTCTCCATCTCGACTCAGATCTTACAATATAACCAATACATTTTTTGGAACCACATCTGCATGGATAGCTTTTATAATCTTTGTCATAACCAAAACCATAATCATAAGATAATTCTTCGTTTTTTTTTATATTTTTGATTGCGTAAACCCACACTTTTAATCCTGTTCCTGAAACTTCACAATTAGGATCGCAAGAATGATTTATTAATCTAGCTGTATTAAATTTAAAATCACCATCTAAATCATATCTTTTGTTTAAGTTAAAAAGATAAATATCTTTATCATTGTCAAATTTAGGATCCTCTTCAGCTTTTTTTCTAGTAATTACTTTTCCTTTATACTCAATTATTCTTGCTCCCTTTTTAATATTTTTATTTGCATACAATCCTCTTTTATCAATTTTTGAATTTTTTATTTTATATAGCTTTGTCATGTTTTAAAATTCAATAAGAGCCTTTAAATGTTCTTCTGTACTTTCAGCTAAAGCATTTAAATCGTAACCACCTTCAAGAATTGAAACTATATTCCCTTTACAGTAATCTTTTGAAGCTATCAATGTTCTTTTTGTAATCTCAAAGTAATCTTGAGATTTTAAATTGATGTTTGAAAGAGGATCGTCTTTATGAGCATCAAAACCAGCAGAAAAAAAAATAAATTCTGGTTTGAATTCATTTAATTTTTTTAGTACGTGCTCATAAGCATCAAAATACTCATCAGAATTGGTGCCCGCTGGCAATGGTATATTAAATATATTATTGTGAGATCCTTTCTCATTTCTTGCTCCAGTCCCAGGAAAATGGGGGTATTGATGGGTAGAAATATATAGAACCTTTTCATTAGAATAAAAAATATTTTGAGTTCCATTACCATGGTGGACATCAAAATCTATTATTGCCACTCTTTGTAATTTATATTTATCAATTAAATAATTTGCCCCTACAGCTACATTATTAAAAATGCAAAACCCCATAGCTTTATCGTATTCGGCATGATGTCCTGGAGGTCTTACCGCACAAAATGCATTCTTCAATTTTTTATTTTTAACAGAGTCAACAGCAGTTATTATTGAGGATACAGCATCATAAGATGCTTTCTTACTTCCTGGAGAGATTACAGTATCACCATCCAAAAAAAATTGTCCTTTAGTTGGAAAAGCTTCTTTTACTTCATCAATATACTTACTATTATGAGTTTTTTTTAGATAAGCTTCATCAAACTTACTTGGCTCACTCCATTCTAGACCAGAGAAATTCTTTTTTTTTAATCTTTCTAAAATAGATTGTATTCTATATTTATTTTCTGGATGTCCATCTCCAGTATCATGGTCTAGTGAGCTTTTAGTAAATATAAAACCTGTCTTCACTTAAAAAACTCAAGTAAAAAATTATAATAAATTTTTTTTAGGTTACTTAGATCTTTTAAAGAAACGCACTCATCTATTTTATGCATTGTTTTGTTAACTAGGCCAAATTCAAGACATGGAGCAATTTTTTTTATGAATCTAGCATCGGAGGTACCTCCAGTAGTAGAAAAAACAGGGTTAACTTTAGTTATTTTCTTAATAACTTTTTTTGCTAAAAAAATATTTTTTCCGGGTTTCGTTAAAAAAGATTCACCACTTTCTAAATAATTAATTTTATAATTACACTTATTCTTTTTAGAGATCTTTTTTATAGTCGTATTGATTTTTCTTTTAAGCTTCGATGCGGTTTGAAGGTTATTATATCTTACATTAAATTGAGTTTTCGCTGACGATGGAATTACATTATGTGCCTTGTTATCTACATAAAGACTTGTAAATTCTAGATTTGAAGGTTGAAAATTTTTGTTTCCTTTATCTAATTTTTTTTTCTTAAGTTCTGAACAGATTTTTACCAATGTATTGATAGGGTTGTTAGATAGGTGTGGATACGCAATGTGACCTTGAGTTCCGTATACTTCTAACTCAGCAGTGAGACTGCCTCTTCGTCCAATTTTTATCATTTCACCTAACCTTTTTGGATTAGTTGGTTCACCAACTATACAAAAATTTATTTTTTCTTTTTTCTTTTTTAAATAATCAACAACTTTTTTAGTTCCATTAGTAGCATACCCTTCCTCGTCCCCAGTGATGAGCAAACTTATTGATCCTTTAAAGTTTTTATTTTTTTTTAAATATTGACTGACAGCAGAAACAAAACAAGCAATTGAACTTTTCATATCGTTTGCACCTCTGCCTATTAAATAACCTTTCTTAACTTGAGGCTTGAATGGATTTACTGTCCAATCTTTATAATTGCCAGGAGGAACAACATCGGTGTGTCCCGCATAACATAGATTTGGTCCTTTTTTACCTAATCTCGCATAAAGATTTTTAATTGGTTTTCCTTTGCCCTTTTTAAATTCAAGTATTTTGCAATTAAAACCCAAGGATTTTAATTTTATACTTAAAAATTTAATTGCACCTGCATCCACAGGAGTAATACTCGGAAATTTTATTAAATCCTTAGATAAAGTTAATTCATTAATAATTTGCATCTAATCTCTTAATAAATCGTTAATAGAAGTTTTGCTTCTAGTTTTTTCATCAACTTTTTTTACAATAACTACACAGTATAAGTTAGGTCCATTAGGATTTTTTTTATTGGGCAAACTACCTGGAACCACAACTGAGAATGCCGGGACTTTGCCATAAGTGATTTCACCAGTAGACCTGTCTACGATTTTAGTTGACGCTCCAATATATACTCCCATTGAAATAACCGCTCCTTCCTCTACAAGAACTCCCTCAGCGATTTCTGATCTGGCACCTATAAAACAATTGTCTTCTATAATAACCGGTCCTGCTTGGAGAGGTTCTAAAACACCTCCTATTCCAGCACCCCCTGAAACGTGGCAATTTTTTCCTACCTGCGCACAAGATCCTACTGAAGCCCAAGTATCTATCATTGTTCCTTCATCAACATAGGCTCCCAAATTTACAAAACATGGCATCAGGACAACATTTTTTGCAATGTATGATCCTTTTCTTACAACTCCATTAGGAACATGTCGATAACCAGCTTTTTTCCAATCACTTTCATTCCAGCTTACAGATTTGCCAGGAACTTTATCGTACCAAGTAGTGTAAGGTCCTTTCGACATTGTCATTTTGTTTACTCTAAAACTTAATAAAATACCTTTTTTTACCCATTGATTTACTGACCATTTGCCATTTTTCTTTTCAGCAACTCTAATTGCCCCTTTGTCCGTAAGATCTATAGTTTGACTGATAGCTTCTAAAATTTTCTTATCTGAAGACTGAGAAACGTTCTGTCGGTCTTCAAATGCATTGTTAATTATTTTTTCTAATTCATCTACTTTCATTTATCTCCTGTAAAAATTTTGTTAATTCATCAGTCCTGTAATTTATAAAATTAGAGTCTGAAAATTCTGCTGCCCAAGGCTCTTTATTTACAATCCAAACTGTTTTCATACCTAACTCGTGAGCGGGTTTTAAATTTCGCGCGATATCTTCTATAAATATACAATATTGTGGCTCAATTTTGTATTTTTCTATTAATTTTTTATAGGTTACTAAAGATGGCTTGGGTATAAAGTCTGCACTCACAATATCGAAAATATCGTCAAAAAGTCTTTCAATACCAAGTCTTTTTGTTACATTTTCAGCATGAGATCGAGAACCATTAGTAAAAATAATTTTTTTACCCTTGATTTTTTCTATCTGTTTTTCTAACGCTTTATCTTGTTTTAGAAAGCTTAGGTCTATATCGTGAACGTAATCCAAAAATTCGATAGCATTTATTTTATGATTTTTAATCATACCATTTAACGTTGTATTATATTCAATAAAGTAATTTTTTTGTATTTTCTTAGCTTCTTCTTTGCTAATATTTAATTTTGTTGAAATAAATTCTGACATTCTTTTATCAACTTGATCAAAAACCTTTGTAGCTCCAGAATATAGTGTGTTATCTAGATCAAACAGCCAATATTTTATATTTTTAAGCTCTCTCATTTTCTTATTAGTGTTCCCGCACCTTTGTCTGAAAATATTTCGTGTAAAATTGAATGAGGCTGTCTGCCATCTAGAATAACAACACCCCTAACTCCGTTTTGAACAGCATCAACACAATTTTCTATCTTTGGAATCATTCCTCCTTGAACGACTTTCCATTTAATCAGATTTTCTAAGTCAAAGGGTTTAATTTCTGATATAAGTTTTTTTTGATCATCATAAACACCTTCAACGTTAGTCATTAATATTAGTCTTCTGGATTTAAGTTTTTTTGCAATAGCACTTGCAGCGGTATCTCCGTTTATATTGAAAGTTTGGTTATTTTTACCTAAACCTAAAGGAGCTATAATTGGAATTTGATTATTATTAAGTGCACTCTCAATTAAATTAATATTAATTTTTTTTGGAATTCCAACGAAACCCAACTCCTCTTTCCCAGGTTCTACCTCAATAATATTTTCACTTTTTGTATGAAATGAGACTGCATTTGATCCCAACTTTTTTAAGGAGTTTACTATGTCGATGTTAAAATCTATTAGCACTTCCTCCACCGTATCTATTATGCTTTTATCTGTTACTCTTAAACCGTTTATAAATTTTGAAACAATATTTTTTTTATCTAATTCCCTTTTTATTCTTGGACCGCCCCCATGAACTACAATAATAGAAAGTCCTAATTTATTAAGTACATTTATGTCAGAGATAAAATTATTAAACACTTTTCTGTCTATAAGAACGTTCCCTCCATACTTAATTACAATTTTTTCTTTTTCATATTTTGATACGTATTTTTGAACGATATTTATATTTGGAGCTTTTTCAGGCCAAAATTTTTTTATTTCTTCTAAATTTTTTTCCTCAGACATTTAATTCGTTTTTATTTTTGTCTTTTTCATAATTACCCATTGCTGAGCAATTGTTAATATATTGTTTACAGTCCAATACACCACGAGACCTGATGGGAAAGGAGCCAAAATAATTGTAAGAAATAGCGGAAAAAACATAAAAATCTTAGCTTGTATAGGATCTGCAGGTGCAGGATTTAGTTTTTGTTGAGCAAACATTGTTAAACCCATTAAAATTGGCCATATGCCTATGATTAAAAATCCCGGAGGGTCCCAAGGTATTAGGCCAAATAAATTAAAAATAGTTGTAGGATCTTTAGCTGACAAATCTTGTATCCAACCAAAAAAAGGCTGGTGTCTCATTTCAAGAGAAATGAACAGCATTTTATAGATGGCAAAAAAGAATGGTATTTGTATTAATATTGGCAAACATCCGGACGCAGGATTAACCTTTTCTTTCCTGTATAGAGCCATCATTTCTTGTTGTAGTTTAACTTTGTCTTCTTTATGTAGCTCTTTTAATCTAACCATTTCAGGTTGAAGAGCTTTCATTTTTGCCATAGATCTAAAAGAGTAATTTGCAAGAGGAAAAAAGATAATTCTAATAGCTAAAGTTATTAAGACAATCGCAATTCCAAAATTCCCAGATAATTTAAATAAATAATCAATTACAAAAAAAAGTGGTTTTGTAAAAAAATAAAACCATCCCCAATCTATAACCAAATCGAACTTTTCTATTTTTTCACTTTCTGCGTAACCATCTATCGTTTCCACTTCTTTCGCAGCTACAAATAATTTAACTTCATTATCTGAAGTTGATGCAGCTTTAATTTTAACCGGATTGTTAAGTATATAATTTGCTTTAAATACATCTTTAAACAAGAATGTTGACTTAAAATTTTCATTTTTAGGAGGCACTATGGCAGTCACCCAATATTTATCTGTGATACCTAACCATCCGCTATCCGACTCTCTTGATATTTTCTTTTCAACTACATCCTCATAACTATCCTCTTTAAGTTCGTCATCAAAAACGCCAATAAATCCCTCATGTAAAATATAAAAACCTTGCACATCATCAGGTTTTTTATTTCTAGTGATTTGGGCGTATGGATATAGTTCGACAGTTTTATTTGTATTGTTTTTAATTTCTTGCTTTATTTTAAAAAGATACTTTTCATCCAGCTTAATTATTTTTTTAAAAATAAGTCCTTGCCCATTGTTCCACTCTAGAACAACAGGTGTTTTTTCATCTAAATTTCTATTTCCTTTGACCGACCATACTGTATCAAGCGTAGGAACTTTAATTTTATTACCAACACTTGTCCATCCAGTTTCAATATAAAAGCCATCTTCGGTTTCTTTGGGATTTAAAAAAACTACTTCTTCTTTTGAGTCAAGTTCTTGCATATAGTTTTTAAAAGAAAGATCGTCAAATATCCCTCCTCTTAAAGAAATAGAGCCATTAACTTTTTTGTTATTAATTGTAATTCTTCCAACTTGTGCAATCGAGTCTTTTCTAGAAGTAAATTTACTTTTAACTTGCTCATTCAAGGTAGGGGTTATATCGGTAGATGATTTAAATTTTGTTTCAGATTTTTCTTGCACAAAATTTTTATCTTTATCTTGTCTTGGAGTTTCAAAAAATGCTCCCCAAAAAAGCAATACCGACATTGAAAGTGCTATAGCTATAAAAACGTTTTTATTATCCATTTTTATTCTTCCTTTTTGTTGGAACAAAATCTAATCCAGCACCTCCACCAAAAAATTTGATAGGATGGCAACATAAAATTCTTTTAAGACCTAGATATAAGCCTTTATACAAGCCATAAGTTTTTAAACATTCAGTAAAATACTCTGAACAAGTTGGTAAATATCTACAATTATTTCCTAAAATAGGTGAGATTAAATACTTATAAATTTTTATAAGTTTAATAATAAGACTTAAGAAGAATTTTTGCATTTAATTTAATTTTTTAAAACTTTTCATCATAACCTCTGTTAACTTTTTAGTTTTTTCAGAATAAGACTTTGTTTTACCAAAAACTATATAAGTATAATTTGTATTAATTGCACCTTTTATTTTGAGTAGATTTATCACTATTGCCCTAAGTTTTCTTCTAATTCTATTTCTTTTAACAGCATTACCTATTTTTTTTTTCATAACAAAACTTATTATAAGATTATTATTTTTTGGATTAATAAAATTTTTTGCAGCAAAAATTGAAAAAAAATCAGTATGAAGCTTTTTTTCTTTAAGGACTATTTTAAAATGATTACTTTTTTTTAAACTTTCAAGTTTAACCATCTTAAGTTGAAATAGTTTTTCGTCCTTTTGATCTTCTTCTGGCAATCAATTTTCTGCCTCCCTTAGTAGACATTCTTGATCTAAAGCCGTGCCTTCGTTTTCTTACTAATCTGCTTGGTTGGTATGTTCTTTTCATAAAATAATTTTAGTTATATATTTAATAATAACGCTGATGTACAGTTAAAACTAATTCTATGAATAAAAATCTTAAAATAATTCTAGGTGTTATCTATTTAATTTGCTTGAGTTTAATACTTTTTGCCTTTTTTAAATTTGTAGATGTTACACAGATCACGGATTATTCCTATATTAGAGACAATACAAAAGTACTCATTGGTTTAAAAAATCAAAATATCGCTTTTTTTGCAATAATCTTTTTAATATTTTGTATAATTTGGATTTTACTATTAGGATTTGGATCTCCTATAGCTTTAATCTCTGGATTTATCTTTGGAAAAATAACTGGAACATTAATAACAGTTTTTGGATTTACGATAGGTGCAACTTTGTTATATTTTTTGTCTCAATTATATTTGAAAGAAACAATATTAAATTATCTACCGAAAAAAGCTATTAAATTAAAAAATATATTTAATAAAAATGAATTTTTTTATTTTATGGTTTTTAGATTCACAGGTGGACTTGGAATACCTTTTGGTATTCAAAATGTTTTGCCAGTTTTATTTGATATGAAGATTAAAAATTATTTTTTTTCTACTTTTATAGGATTAGTTCCAACAGTCTTTATTATTAATTCTTTAGGCGAAGGAATTGAAAAAATTATAGAAACAAAATATGAACCTTCTTTATTCGATATAATTACTGATCCAAATATTTATTTACCGTTATCAGCTTTTGGTGCAGTTATATTAATTTCATTTTTTATAAAAAATAAAATTTTTAAATGAAAAATTTACTTAAATTAGATCCTAGTCCTTACTTACAACAACATAAAGATAATCCAGTTCATTGGCAAACTTGGACAAAAGAAAATCTAAACTTGGCTAAAGAAAAAAACAAACCAATATTGTTAAGCATAGGCTATGCAAGTTGCCACTGGTGTCATGTAATGGCTCATGAAAGTTTTGAGGACCAACAAACAGCAGAAATAATGAATAGTAAATTTATTAATATAAAGGTAGATCGCGAAGAAAGGCCGGATGTTGACTTTGTGTTTCAAAGCTCATTTCAACTTTTTAATCAGACCAGTGGGGGTTGGCCCCTAACAATGTTTCTTGATGAAAATGGAGTTCCTTTTATGGGGGGAACTTATTTTCCTAAAGAACCAAAGCATGGATTGCCTTCTTTCAAAGATGTTTTAAATCAAGTAAGTGAAATTTATTTCAAACAAAAAGAAAAAATAATTAATCAATCAGATTTAATTAAAAATTCTTTAAAGTTAAAAAGAAATCCTGTTTTGAGTCAAGAACTAGAACCAATTTTACAATCAATTTTAAGTAATTTAGATAAAGATAAAGGAGGATTTAAAGGTGCTCCAAAATTTCCAAATTTTAATTTGTATGACGTCTTAATTTACTTTTACAATAATAACAAAAAAGAAGAGTATTTATCATACACAAAAGGCTTGTTAAAAAATATTTGCTCCAAAGGTATTTACGATCATGTTGAAGGAGGAGTTTGTAGATATACCGTCGATGAAAATTGGACAATACCGCATTTTGAAAAAATGCTATACGATAATGCTCAATTTATCTCTCTATTATCAAATTTTTGTTTAATTAATAAAGAAGAATATTATTTAAAAAAAATTACTCAAACAATTAATTTTTTAAACAATCAATTTAAAAATAAAGAACTTAATTTGTTAGGCTCAGCTTTGGATGCAGACAGCGAAGGCAAAGAAGGAAAATATTATGTTTTTAATTACAATGAAATTAAAGATATAAAAAACATCACAGAATATTTTGATGTTAGTCCAGAAGGCAATTGGGAAGGCAATATTATTTTGGAAGAAAAAAAGTTAGCCAATGAAGAAATACTAAATAAACTTCAAGAGATAAGAAATAAAAGAGTTAAACCATTTTTTGACAATAAAACTCAATTAGACCTAAACTGCTTATGGATTAAAGCTCTTATTAATGCTCACAAAGTTTTACCAAACAAAGGTTATCTGGACTTAGCTCAAAAATATTATAATTTTATTGAAAAAAAATTCGGCAACAACGATCCTTATCATAGCTATTTTAAAAATTTAATTTTTCTTGAAGATTATGCTTTTTTAATAAACATTTTGATTAATCTTTATGAGTCTACTTTAAATATTAAGTATAAATTGAAGAGCCAAGAACTTACTCGCAAAAGTATAGATAAATTTTATTCTTCCGAGTTAAATATTTTTAGAAAAAATGAAAAGACTTTAAATGATATTTTTTTTACACCAATAGATATAAGTGATCATACAGTTCCAAATGGCAATTCTATAATGCTTATCAATTTAACTAAACTAGGTTTTTATGAAGAAGCCAAAAAACTCTCTAAAAGCTTACACGGATATTTAAACATTTATAAAAATTATATGGTAAGTACTATTAAAGCGTTAGATTTTTATGAAAATATCTCTAAGGGAAAAAAATGTGACGAGAACGGATGTCAAATTGAATAAAAAAATAATTTGGATAATTTGGCTTATATTAGTTATAATTTGGAATTACGGTTATCCTCAAGCTTCACCCTTTCAAGATGTATTGGCAGCAGTTATTTTTTGGATAATATCTACTTTTCTCCAAAAAATTAAAATATGATTATTAAGTTCACTTTTTAATAGAATTAAAATTTCATCAAGAGACTTGCATAATTTCAATCTAACAAGTAAAACTATATTTAGATGCAGGAGCAAATATGGGTATTCATTACGATTATAAATCTACACGCGGCGAAAAGGCTATGAAAAAAGAAGCTAAGCGAAAAGCAAGGATTGAACAAAGAAGAGCCAAAAGAAACACGTCTTCAAATGAAAAACAATCAGAAGATAAAATGCATGATATCGAGAAACCCATTACTTTAGAAGATTTAACTAATCCAGATAAAAATTAAGGTATTAATGAGACCTTTAGAGAAAAAAGCATCTCATAATAAAAGTAGAGGTGCGATGCTTAAAAAAAATTTAAAAAAAAGAAAACTATTTAAATTAAAAATTACCAAAAAAAACAATGACCGTACTATCTGACAAAACTATAAAAAGACTGGTTAAGGAAAAAAAAATGATCAGACCATTTGTCTCCAGTCAAATTAGAAAAGGAAAAATATCTTACGGTCTTTCGTCCTATGGCTATGATGCACGAGTTTCTAATGAATTCAAAATTTTTACTAATGTGAATTCCGGAATAGTAGATCCAAAAATTTTTAAAAAGGATAGCTTTGTTACAAAAAAAGGCAAAGAATGTATTATTCCTCCTAATTCATTTGCATTAGCTAGCACTATGGAATATTTCAAAATTCCAGAGAATATTTTGGTTATTTGTTTAGGAAAATCAACATATGCTAGATGCGGAATAATTGTAAACGTTACCCCTTTGGAACCTGGATGGGAAGGTCATGTAACTCTTGAATTTTCAAACACAACCCCACTACCTGCTAAAATTTATGCCAATGAAGGTGTGGCTCAGTTTGTTTTTTTAAGAGGTAATGAAAAACCACAAACTACCTACGCCAATAGAAAAGGAAAATATATGAAACAAAAAGGCGTAACATTGCCTAGAATATAAATCTTTAATGCAAAGATTATTAATTAAAGGAAAAAAAAAATTAACTGGAAAAATTGAAATTTCAGGATCAAAAAATGCAACACTTCCTATTTTAGCAGCCTCAATACTTGCTAATGAAGTTCAAATAAAAAATATTCCTCTTGTAAGAGATATTTTTACAATGATTGAACTTTTAAAATTTATTGGTCTTAAAATTAATTTTTCAAAATCTAAAAATACAATAAAAATTTTAAATAATGGTAAAAAAATCAATACATCAGCACCATATAAACTAGTAAAAACAATGAGAGCAGGAGTGCTCGTACTAGGGCCTTTGCTAGCGAAGTATCAAAAGGCTAAAATATCGCTACCCGGCGGATGTGCCATAGGGACTCGACCTGTAGATTTACATTTATTTGCATTAAAAAAACTAGGAGCAAAAATTAAAATAAAAAATGGATATATTTTTGCAACAGCATTAAATGGTTTAAAGGGATCTAAAATTAAATTTCCTAAAATTTCTGTTGGTGCTACAGAAAACGCTATTTTAGCAGCATGCGATGCAAAAGGTCAAACTACTTTAACAAACTGTGCAATTGAACCAGAGATTTTAGACTTAATTAAATTTTTAAAAAGCTTAGGTCATAAAATTAAAGTACAAAAAAGAAAAATTATAGTGAAAAAAGGCGAAACAAAAAAATCATTTTTTCATACAGTAATGTTTGATAGAATTGAACTGGGGACATACTTAATAACCGGAACACTAATTGGCAAAAGGTTTAAAATAATAAATGTTGACCACAGGATTGTAAAAACTGAAATAGAAATTTTAAAAAAAATGGGGGTGAAATTTAAAATAAAAAATAGAGAAATTGAGGTTTTGCAAAATGATAAAATTAAGACCACAAATATCTCAACGAAACCGTACCCAGGTTTTCCAACTGATTTACAAGCACAGATGATGGTTTTGATGACAAAAGCAAATGGCAAATCAAAAATAAGAGAAAATATTTTTGAAAATAGATTTATGCATGTTCCGGAGCTTAAAAGGATGGGTGCTAAAATAAACGTGAAAAATAATTTGGCAGAGATTTATGGCCCAACCGATCTTTCTGGTGCTGAAGTTATGGCAACCGATCTTAGAGCATCGGTAAGCTTAGTTTTAGCAGGCCTTATCGCTGACAATAGGACTATTATTAACAGAATTTATCACCTGGATAGAGGATATCAAGATATAGAAAAAAAATTGAAAAAATGCAAAGCAAGTATTAAAAGAATCTAAAGTGAAGACTCAAAATCTAAAGTTAATTGCAAAAACAGCTGAAGATCTGAGAGTTTTATCAGCCCATCTTCAAGACTCAATTGCTTATCCAGCAGACATAGCGAACTTAAAAAAAAATAGAATTTTTTTAATGCAACTGAATAGATTTATGTGGGAAGATGTTGAAAAAGGAGTTTTTAGAAAAAATAAAAGAGTTAGAACAGTTCTAAAATTTGAAAATGTAATAAGTGTCCATTCAAAAAACATTAATCAGCATAACAATAATAGGTTTTTAGATTTTTTAGCTATAGAATGTGCTGATTTGACAGATAAAAGCTACTCAATTAAATTAATTTTTTCCGGTGACTCTATAATTAAAATTAATGCTGAAGTTATAGACGTAACACTCGACGATCAAGGAGACCCGTGGAATACCAAAGCAAAACCTAAACATAAATTTTATGATGCTTAAAATTATAAATCAAAAAACACCTAATTCTTTAATAAAAATATCGAAAACAAGTATTGAAAGACTAGATACATCCGTTATAAATTTAACGAAGTATGAAAATTTAGAAAATCATACTAAATCAGTAAAATTAATATTAAGAAAGGTAAAATAGTTGGCTAAACAAGACACTTTAGAATTTAAAGGCAAAGTAACAGAATTACTTCCAAACGCCATGTTTAGAGTTAAGCTCGAAAATAACCATGAAGTTCTAGCTCATACAGCTGGAAAATTAAGAAAGAATAGAATTAGAGTTTTAGCTGGAGACAATGTTATGGTAGAGATGACGCCATACGATTTAACTAAAGGTAGAATTACCTTTAGATTCTAGGCCTTGTAGCTCAGTAGTAGAGCAGTACCCTGAAAAGGTATGTGTCGTAAGTGCGATTCTTACCAAGGCCACCACCAATCAACACTTATTTAACGT